>Ga0196963_10000025_pt1 | contig 244072 bp, 211 predicted proteins | sample S1_5metaG_FD_148600 | JGI IMG/M metagenome (GOLD analysis project Ga0196963, IMG submission 148600) | Soil microbial communities from Anza Borrego desert, Southern California, United States - S1_5 | ecosystem: Environmental > Terrestrial > Soil > Desert | place: USA: California | collected...
GGCAGGCTGCCGGATTACATGGTGCCGCGGGTATGGGTTGAGCTGGAGAGTTTACCATTAACTGCAAATGGCAAGATAGACAGGAAGGCCCTGCCTGATCCAGGATCGGCCGATACAGCAGGCAAGGAGTATGTGGCCCCACGTAACGAGGTAGAAGCGAAGCTTGCAGCCATCTGGGAGGAAGTGCTGGAAGTAGAACGGGTAGGCATATACGATGATTTCTTTGAGCTGGGCGGCCATTCATTGCTTACCATCCGCGTAATTGCAGCGGTACGCAAAGCGTTGGATACAGAGTTACCGATCAGCGATATATTCGATCATCCTACTATCGCCGCGCTGGCAACGCAACTGCAAAAGCAGGGCAGCACTCAAATGCTTCCCGCTATCACTGCGCAGGAACGCCCCGCACGCATTCCGTTATCGTTCAGCCAGGAGCGCTTGTGGTTCATTCACCGATTGGAGGGCAGCGTGCAATACCATCGTCCCGCAGTAGTAAGACTGAAGGGCGAGCTAAACCGCGTGGCACTGGCCTTTGCATTGCAACACATCGTTAACCGCCACGAAGTGCTTAGAACAGTCATTCGGGAAGAAGATGGAAGGGGATGGCAATACATTAAAGACAAAGATGCGTGGCAACTGACGCTGGTAGACGGAACGCGCTACCAGCAAGACCCCGCGGGACTGCGTAAATACATCGAGCGGCTGATCGTCGAACCATTCGATCTTACAAAAGACGATATGCTGCGCGCCACGCTTATTAACCTGGATGAAGATGAGCAGGTGCTGGTGATAAATATGCACCACATTGCGTCCGATGGATGGTCTACCTCCATTATTGTAAAAGAACTGGCCGCATTGTACAACAGTTACCTCGAAGATTCCCGTATAGACCTGCCCAACCTGCCGGTTCAATACGCGGATTATGCCATCTGGCAACGAACTTATTTACAAGGAGAGGTACTGGATAAAAAACTGGGTTACTGGAAAGAGCAATTGAATGGCGTAACACCACTTCAACTGCCTGCTGATTTTCCTCGTCCCTTTGTGCAAAGCAACCGCGGAGCCATTGCAACCTTCAACATCGATAACATACTGGGTGGACAGTTGCAGCAACTTTCTAACGAGCAGGGTACCACGCTGTTCATGACCATGCTGGCAGCTTTCAAGGTATTATTGTACCGGTACACGGGCCAGGAGGACATTTGCGTCGGCACGCCGATAGCCAGCAGGCAACAGCGCGAGTTGGAAGACCTGGTAGGTTTTTTCATCAATACCCTGGCATTGCGCACGCCCGTCAGCGGTGAACTATCATTTAAAAAACTGCTGCAGGAAGTAAGGACCACTACTTTAAAAGCATATGAGCACCAGGAAGTGCCTTTTGAAAAAGTAGTGGACGCCGTATCCAAAGAAAGGGATTTGAGCAGGAGCCCGATTTTCCAGGTAATGTTCATGCTGAACAATACGCCGGAAATCCCATCGCTGCGATTGGGTGAGGTGCAGCTCTCACGGCAAGACTTTGAACATACTACCGCGCAATTCGACCTGTTATGCAATGTAACCGAGAACGCAGCTGGCTTGCACCTTAGCATCAATTATTGCACCGACCTCTTTACGCGTGAAACCATTGAGCGGTTGGCAGGGCACTACAAGCAATTGCTCTCCGCCATCGTGCACCAGCCGTGGCAATCGGTAAATGCATTGCGCATGCTTACGCAAGCCGAAGAGCAACAGTTGCTGCACAGCTTTAACGACACATCAGTAAACTATCCAAAGGATAAAACACTCATAGACCTGTTTGAAGAGCAGCTCGCTAGGACGCCCAAGGCCATTGCCGCCGAATTCGAAGATGAATACCTCACGTATTGGCAGTTGCACGAGCGCTCCAATCAACTGGCGCATTACCTTCGGAGCAAAGGGGTTAAGGAAGACTCACTGGTACCCATATGCGTAGAGCGTTCGCTCAGCATGATCGTGGGAATATTGGGCATCCTCAAGGCCGGCGCGGCCTATGTTCCCATTGACCCCGAGTATCCGCGTGAACGCATTGCATATATGCTGCAGGATGCCGGCGCTACCATAGCCATTACCACTACTGCATTCAAACAACTCATCGATGCGTACGGCATCGAGGCAATAGACCTGCAGGGCGAAGGGGCCATGGTTGCCAAACAGCCCGTTACAGCACCTGTTACGGCATTGCAGCCGCATCACCTGGCCTATGTAATATATACTTCCGGCTCTACCGGCAAGCCCAAGGGCGTATTGAACGAGCACCGCGGTATCGTGAACCGCTTATTATGGGCGCAAGGTTATAACCAACTTACCCTACGGGATACCGTACTGCAAAAAACAACGTATTGCTTCGACGTATCGGTATGGGAACTGTTGTGGCCCCTGCTGGCAGGCGCCAGGTTGCTGTTTGCAAAACCCGGCGGCCACAAAGACAGTGAATACCTGAAAGAACTGATAGAACGCAGCAATGTGACCATGGTGCATTTTGTGCCCTCCATGCTCGGCATGTTCCTGCTGGACCTTGAAACAGGCGCCTGCAGCAACCTGAAAAAAGTATTGTGTAGCGGAGAGGCCCTGAAACCCTCACAGGTAGCGCTGTTCAGGGAAAAACTGCCGCACGCCGAGCTGCATAACCTGTATGGTCCCACCGAAGCCGCTATAGACGTTACCTGCTGGACGATGCCGCAGCAGGATGGACATATTGCAATGGTGCCGATAGGAAAGCCCATTGCCAATACGCGTATATACATACTCGATAGATCGGGCAATCCCGCTCCTGTGGGCAGCATTGGAGAGCTGTTTATTGGCGGCGTACAGGTGGCGCGCGGTTACCTGGAGCGACCGGAGCTGACGGAAGAAAAATTTGTAAGAGATCCGTTCAGCAAGGACGCCAGGGCAAGATTATACCGCACGGGCGACCTGGCGCGCTGGCTGGCCGACGGTAATATAGAATACCTCGGCAGGATGGACGAACAGGTAAAGATCCGCGGATACAGGATAGAGCTAGGCGAAATAGAAACCGTATTACAGCAAAGCGGGTTGGTTCGTGAAGCAGCGGTGCTGGCCCGCGAAGACCGGCAAGGCAACCGCAGGCTGGTAGCCTACGTGGTGCCTTTAGCTGTGTTTAATAGGGATGCATTGACCGCATACCTTAAAGAAAGACTTCCTGAATACATGGTACCAGCGTTGTGGGTAGAAATGCAGCAGTTGCCCGTAACGGCCAATGGAAAACTCGACCGCAAATCGCTGCCCGAGCCCGAGGCTGCTGAATTGCTCGGTAGCGAGTACGTAGCGCCGCGCAATGAAGTGGAACGCGTACTTGCCGGCATCTGGCAGGAATTGCTGAATGTAGAACGGGTAGGTATACACGATAATTTCTTCGAGCTGGGCGGTGACTCCATCATTGTATTACAAGTAGTGAGCCGTGCCCGCAGATCGGGTTATATTCTCCAGCCCAAAAACCTGTTTGTGCACCAAACGGTCAGCAAGCTATCATGGTCGCTTGCCGAACGCTCACAGTCAGGCATATGCGGAGAACAGGGATACCTGCAAGGCGCCAGCGGATTATTACCGATCCAGCAATGGTTCTTTGAACAGGCAGGTTCCAATAAATCGCATTTTAACCAGAGCGTCCTTTTTGAAATAGACAAAAGCATTGCAAAGCTGGTATTGAAGCAAGCCATTGAACAACTGGCATCGCATCACGATGCCCTGCGCTTCCGGTATAGCAACGTGAACGGGCAATGGCAGCAGGAATACGGAGATTACCAACCCAAACTGATCGTGGAAGACCTGCGCTCCGCTCCGGAAGCATTGCTGGGCAATCTCATCAGCCAGCAGGCAGACAGGCACCAGCGCAGCCTGGATATTGAAAAAGGCGAGCTCGCACGATTTGTATGGATGCAAACGCCCGATACACATTCTCACAACCGCCTGCTGATAGTGGTGCATCATTTGGCCGTCGACGGCGTTTCATGGCGCATATTGCTCGAAGACCTGGAGGTGCTGGTAAATGCGTTCATTAACAGGACGGCCGCGCAACTCAACCACAAGAGCACATCGTACAGGCAATGGTACCAGGCGCTGGAAAAATACAGTCAAAGCAGTGCCTTGCTTTCGCAACAAAATTATTGGCAAGACGTAGTGAAGCAATACCAACCCTTGCCTTTTGATAAAAAATATTCAGGTGTCAGCAGGCTTAAAGACAGGGGCCATCGCATGGTCCGTCTCAACACCGAACAAACGCGCAGGCTGTTACAGGAAGTGCCACGCGTTTATCATACGCAGATCAACGATATATTATTGGGAGCGCTTGCAAAAACCCTTACTGATTGGAGCGCTTCCGACACCGTAACCATTGGCATGGAAGGGCACGGCCGTGAAGATATTGCAGCAGGCATCGATACCAGCCGGACAGTAGGGTGGTTTACCAGTCTCTACCCGGTATTGTTGAAAGTGCCTAAGCTCAGGGGCGCAGGCGATCTTATCAAATCTGTAAAAGAACAGTTGCGCAAGGTGCCCGACAAAGGGCTTTCGTATGGGGTACTGCGTTATATGAACAAGGATAATGCGTTGCAGGGAAATGATTGCTGGGATATTATATTCAATTACCTGGGCCAATTGGATAATGTAGTATCTGAAAACAAATGGCTGCAGGGTGCAAAAGAATATTCCGGATCGAAAAAGAGCGAAGAACAACCCGTGCATGAGAACCTTTCGCTGAATGGCGTGATACAGGCGGGTGAGTTGGTACTAAGCTGGAGCTACAGCAATAAGCATTACGAAGAAAAGACAATCGCGAGACTGGCAGAAGCCTATATGGATAATCTCGCCGTCATCATCGATCATTGTATTGAACAGGAGCGTTCAGGCATCATATATACTCCTTCTGACTATGGCCTGGGCGCAGAGATCACTTACCAAGAGCTGGACAAATTCCTGGATGAATCTTATAAAGGCGGGCCGCGCCGCGCCCAAATAGAAGGCATTTACCGCCTTAGCGGCCTGCAACAGGGCATGCTCTTCCACTGGTTGTACGACGGAAGGGGCGGTGTGTACGTGGAGCAATTTGCGTGCGACCTTATACGTCCCGATATAAACATGTTCGCCGCCAGCTGGAAGCACGTGATGGAAAGGCATAGCATATTGCGCAGCGCATTCTACCACGACCAGTTCAGCATACCCGTGCAGTGCGTATACCGGGAAGTGGATTTGCCGGTAACATTGCTGGACTACCGCAACATGCAGGAGCCAGAGCAACAGGCAGCCATCCGTGAATACGAAGAAACTGACAGGATGAAGGGATTTGCTTTCAAAGCTTCGCCGCTCATGCGGTTTACTTTGATCAGGCTTAGCGATGACCGCTACCGCATGCTGTGGACCTGGCATCACATCCTGTTCGATGGATGGTCGTTGCCGGTGCTGATGGAAGAATTCCTGAACAATTACCAATCGCTGGCAACCGGCCGCCAGGTAAAGGTTGCGGAAACAGACCGTTACGAAGATTACATCCGCTACATCGAGGCGAGGAACAAAGAGGAGGAACAGGCTTACTGGCGCGGCTATATGCAAGGCCTCGAGCAGGGAACCTTGCTGCCATTCGTGGCTTCAACAGCGGAACGCACCAAGGGATTGGGCATTTATCAATCTGACTATTTGCGGATCGATAGTGCAACAACCGACAAAATACAACGATTTGCCCAACGCCACCGCATTACTGTTAATACGCTCATGCAGGGCATATGGGCCTACCTGTTGCACCAATATACCGGCAGTGAACACATCGTGTATGGGGTTACGGTTTCCGGGCGTCCCGGCGACCTGGCCGGCGTGGAACAGCGCGTGGGCATGTATATCAATACCGTTCCGCTGCATTCGGTTATACAGCAACGTGAGCAAAGGTTTACAGACTGGCTGCTGGCCATTCAGCAAGGACAGCTGGAAGGAAGGGAACACCAGTATACTCCGCTTAATCATATCCGTGAGTGGGCCGGCGTGCATGGGGACCTTGTCGATAGCCTGCTGGTCTTCGAAAACTACCCGGTTAGCAAGGCAATCGGCGCCCGCAAATGGAGTTTACAGGCGCAAAACGTGCAGGTGCACGAAAAGACCAACTATCCCCTGAGCATTATCATCGGTGCGGCAGAGCAGATCAACATCCGCTTCAGCTACAATGCGGCATTGCTGCACGAAGCCTACGTGCAGGAAATAAAAACGCATTTTGAAAATGCACTGCTGCAGGTAATCGCTTCAGTTGATACCAGGCTGTGCGACATCAGCTTGCTATCCGTCGCGGAAGCCGATAAGCTATTGACCGGCTTCAACAACACGGCAACGGACTATCCCAAGGATCAGGGTATTGTGGAACTATTTGAAAAACAGGTGGCCAAAACGCCCCAGGCGGTGGCTGTAGTATTTGAAGATGAGCAGCTGACCTATACCGAGTTAAACGAGCGCTCCAACCAGTTGGCGCACTATTTACGCGGCAAGCGCGTGAAGGCTGAAACCCTTGTGCCTATTTGCATGGAAAGGTCGATCGAAATGATCGTCGGCATCCTGGGCATCCTGAAGGCGGGTGGCGCTTACGTTCCCATCGATCCTACTTATCCTAAAGAACGCATCCGCTTTATGCTGGAAGATACGGTGGGCGAACTGGTCATCAGCAGCAAGGAAAGCAGGTCGAAGCTGCCCGCACTGGAGAATATGGAAGTGATCTTAATCGACAAGCAATGGCCGCTTATCAGCCGACAGCCTGCCGACAACCTTCCCAATCCAGCGAAACCGCATCACCTGGCATATGTAATGTATACATCGGGCTCAACGGGTACACCGAAAGGAGTGATGGTCACGCATGGCAACGTTGTAAGTCTTGTGAGAGGCGTTGAATATGTTTCATTAAGCAGGAAAGACGTTTTGTTGTCAACCGGTTCATCATCCTTCGACGCTTCTACATTTGAATACTGGGGCATGCTGCTTAACGGGGGACAGCTTATCATATGTACCGAAAACCGGCTGCTGGACAGCGAGCTGCTGAAAGAAGAAATTGAAAGCAGGCGTGTAAATAAAATGTGGTTCACTTCCAGTTGGTTCAATCAACTGGTAGATAGTGACATCACGGTATTCGAAGGATTGGATACCATCCTGGTAGGTGGTGAAAAATTGTCGCAGCAGCACATTACCAAACTTCGCACTACTTATCCATCGGTTACTATCATCAATGGATATGGTCCAACGGAAAATACCACTTTCTCTCTGACATATAGGATACATCAAATGGAAGTTCACGGTCCGATTCCCATCGGCCGCCCGCTGAGCAACCGTTGCGCATACATACTGGATGCACAACAGCAGCCCGTGCCTGTAGGAGTGCCGGGAGAAATACACCTGGGAGGAGCGGGTTTATCGCGCGGGTATCTTAACCGCGAAGCGCTTACACAGGAGAAGTTCATCAAACATCCGTTCAGTTCCGAAGCCGGTGCAAGATTATACAAAACAGGCGACCTCGGCCGCTGGTTGCCCGATGGTACCATTGAGTACATCGGAAGAATGGATGAACAGGTAAAGGTGCGCGGTTACAGGATAGAGTTAGGTGAGATTGAAAGTGTGATTCAACAAAGTGGGCTTGTGAACCAGTCCGTAGTGCTGGCAAGGCCCGATCAGCAGGGTAGTAAGCGGCTGATAGCTTATGTTGTAGTTCAAAAGGCTCCAGGCGGCACCAGGAAATTAAATGGTATCAGCAGGACAAGATTCGACAAAGAAGCATTGTTATCATACCTGCGCACGAGGTTGCCGGATTACATGGTGCCATCATTGCTGGTAGAAATGGATAGCCTGCCTTTGACAGCTAACGGTAAAGTAAATAAAAAAGCCTTACCGGATCCTGAAGCAAGCGATTTGCTTAGCACGCAATATGTGGCGCCGCGCAGCGAAACAGAACAAAGGCTTGCGGGCATCTGGCAGCAACTGCTGCGCATACAGCGTATAGGCATTAACGATAATTTCTTTGAGCTGGGCGGTGATTCCATCAAGACACTGCACGTAGTGCACCGTGCCAAGCGATTGGGGTATGCGTTGCAACCTAAGGACCTGTTTACTTATCCAACCATCAAAAAACTGGCAACAGCCATTGCAGAACGTACCAAATCAAGCGCACGAAAAAGCAAGGGTCAGTTGCACGGTAATGCCAAGGCATTGTCGATAGTGCCTATCCAGAAAGAAGGGGCTAATCCTCCGTTCTTCGCGATACCCGGTTTCTGGCTGTACAGGCCACTGGCCATGCACCTGGGCGAGAACCAGCCGTTCTATGGTTTTGAACCTTCGCCATACAGGAGGGTAGAGGACGTTGCGCAGCATTTCATTAGTGAAATGAAAGCTGTTCAACCACATGGCCCATATTTCCTTGCGGCGTATTGCGGCCATTATCCCATTGCGCTTGAAATGGCGCACCGCCTTATAGAAAATGGCGATGAAGTGCCGTTGATCGCGCTGTTTGAATCTTATGGACCAACAGCTATTCTTTCTAAAAAATCGCCAAGGTATATTAACCAGAAGCTGCGTTTCTATTATAACCAGTGGAAGGAAATGCCCAATAAGAACAAGGCGAAGTTTCTTTTGTCGGAGTTTAACAAAGCAGTGAAGTTGTCACAGATCGTGATCAAGCTCGATCGCAACAGGACCTATACGTTAAGGCCTTATCATGGTAAACTCGTATTGTTTAAGGCCAGCATCCCCGCGCCGGGCTTTTCGAATGATCCGTTGATGGGTTGGTCTGAAGACATATTCCCCAACATAGAAACACATACCATAAAGGGCGACCATGCCGGCATTCTGAAAGAGCCCAATGTAACAGAGCTTGCAGCCAAATTGAAAAAGCTGGTGGAAGAAGTAAAGCGCAACCTGCGGCATACTATGAAAAGTAATGGGGTGCGTTAGTCAGCGCTTCACGAGCCATATTGATTATTGGCACCTTATTAACACGGAAAGTATCGAAGAATGCGTTCTTTATACCAAGGTTGGGGAATTTAGACAACAGGTTTTACACAACGCCTTGCGTATCAGGTATTTTTAGTTTCTGGTGGTAGTGGCCGGTTTTTTGTTCCCTTACTTAGTAAAGCCGGTCATTACCGATGAAAAAGCCCTTCAACGCCCATATTACCATCATGCTGTCCTGTACATTGCTGGCATGCTCCTGTGTTTGCCTGCGCGCCAATGCACAGCAGGAACAGAAGAGAATGGACACGCTGCCCCGGAAAGTGGTAGTAGCAGGCTCGGAATACAGCAGGTCAGGATTGCACAACTGGTTATGGGGCAGGCATTACCGCCCCGAATGGGTTACGCCCATACAGGTTGAACTGCTCAACCTCGACACCCTGGCAGGCGGCCTCAAACCTTACCGTATCGGAGGCGGCAGGCAAAGCAAAACACTTCGGTTGCGCAATCCCGATAGTAAGGAATTCGTAATGCGCAGCGTTAATAAATCCTTCGGCAGAGCCCTGCCGGACGTTTTCAGGAAAACCTTTGTGGAAAAACACATCAACGACCAGGTATCCATCGCGCATCCTTATTCCGCTATTACCATTCCACCAATGGCAAAGGCCGCAGGCATTTATCATACAGAACCCATAATCAGGTTCGTTCCCAAACAACCCGCACTGGATACATTCAATGATGAATTCGGTAACAACCTGTACATCGTGGAACAAAGACCAGATGAAAATTGGGAAGAGGCAGGAAACCTCGCGAACTCGACCAATATCATCTCGACTGAAAATTTCCTGAAAAAATTATTGAGCGATAATGATAACCTGGTAAACCAGGAACAGTATGTAAAAGCGCGGCTGTTCGACATGTTCATCGGGGACTGGGGAAGACATGAGGACCAATGGAGATGGGCAAAGACCGAAAAAGACGGTAAAAACATTTACCAGCCCATTCCGCGCGACAGGGACCAGGCTTACACGAAGTTCGATGGCGCGCTGCTTCGCATTGTGATCTCATCTGCCGGGCTCAAGCATATGGAAGGATTTGGAGAGGACATCAAAGACGTACGGACATTTAACTTCCCGGCCCGGAACCTCGACCGGCGCATGGCCAATGCCGCCAGTTTGGAGGTATGGACAAACGCAGCAACAGAACTACAGAACGCCCTGACCGACGCAGTGATCGAACAATCTATCAGGTTGCTTCCGCCTGAAGTTTTCAATGTTTCAGGAAAAGAGATCATCCATAAACTGAAAGCAAGAAGAGCACACCTGGTTGAATTTGCCACCGATTATTATGAATTCCTTGCCGAGGAAGTTGATATTCCTGGTACTGAAAAGCACGAGCATTTTATTATCGATCGCATCAATGATAAAGAGACCAAAGTCAGCATTCATAAGATAAAGAAAAGTGGTGAAGTTGAATCCCAACCTTCCTACCAACGCGTTTTCCACCGCGATGAAACTGCCGAGATCAGGCTATACGGCATTGCAGGCAATGATACCTGGGAAATAAAGGGCGATGCCACGAATTACATCACCGTTCGCATCATCGGCGGAAAGGACAAAGATGTGATAAAAGACCTGTCTGCCAAAGGCGTAACGCATGTGTACGACGACAAGGATAATATTTTCGAAAAATCAAGCCGCACCAAACTCCATCTATCTAGAAACGATACTATTCACGCATACCGTTACGATGCCTTTAAATACGACAGGAAAGTGTTCAGGCCGATGCTGTTCTTCAGCAACTACGATAGATTTTATGCGGGCCTCAGTTATACCATCACTAACCAGGGGTGGCGGAAGGAACCTTTTGCATCACGCCATTCCTTGTATGCACGCTATTCCATCACGCAAAATGCCGTGAGCTTCGGCTACCTCGGAATAAAAGAACATATGATCGGCAATTGGGACCTTTTTTTTAATGTCGATTACGATGCCATCCGGTGGACTAATTTCTTCGGTATCGGCAATGAAACCGCAGAAGACCTGGAAAAAGACAGGGACTACTACCGTGTACGCACACGCGAAATACATACGGGCCTCGGATTGAACAGGCAAATTGGCCAATCGAACAATTTGCGGTTTACGCCTTTCATCTCTGCCACCAGGGTCATCAACGATCCGGGCCGCCTGCTTGCAGACAACGTCATTAGTATCCAGGGCGATCCAAATGGCAAATCAGTCTATCAATGGGATAAATATGCCGGCGTTGCGCTGGATTATAATTTTACCGATTTGGATGATCCCGTAATCCCGATGCGCGGATTGACATTCGGGCTTGGTGCTGCGTACACTAAAAGCCTCGAGAGCGTACGCTCCATCAATACATTTACCGGTAAATTGAATTTTTATATACCGCTTACAAATCACGTGGTGCTTGCTGTTCGCAATGGGGGCGCTACGGTTACCGGTGATCCTAAGTTTTACCAGTTGAACGCTATCGGCGGCAGCCAGAACTTAAGAGGATATCGTCGCGACCGGTTCCGGGGACGTACCGCCTTCTTCAATAATACCGAGTTGCAGTACCTGTTCGATTTCAAAAGCTACCTGTTCAATGGTAAGGCAGGTTTCGTAGGATTCTATGATATTGGCCGCGTATGGCACCCTAATGAAAGCTCTAATGTGTGGCACAGGGGATATGGCGCAGGCATTACCATAGCTCCATTTAACAAGGCGATGTTTTCTGTTACGTATGGTCTCTCGAAAGAGAATAAACTGGTGCATCTGAGGTTAAGCAGGATGTTGTAAGTGATGCACGGTTAGAATATAAAAGGGTTCCCGCTAAGGAACCCTTTTATCATTGTTGTGATGCTTTATTATTTCTTCATGATCTGCTGTCTTGCAGAAATGGTTGTGCCTAGCACTTCTACGGTGTAGTTTCCTGCAGGCAGGCTTTGGAGGTCGGTGAGCGTAAATGCGTTCAATCCCCGGTTTGCCTGAACAGTGTAACGTTTTGCAAGCCTTCCTGCCTGGTCGAACAGGTTGATCTTTACACTTTCATTTTGATCGAGCCTGAATGATACATTCAGGTGTCCTGCCACCGGGTTGGGCGAGAGCTTCAATACCACGTCCGAGCCATCGTTGCGGATGATGATTACGCGGCTGTATACATAGTTGCCATCGTGGTCAACCTGCTGCAGTCGGTAGTAATTTACTTTTCCGAGCGATGTGTTGTCGATGAAGGAGTATTGACCCGCGCCGCTTTTAACCTGGCCTATCTTTTGGTAGCTGGAACCATCAAAGCTCTTCTCAATATTGAAATGGCTGCTGTTTACTTCGCGGCTGGTGGTCCACGAGAGTTTTACAACACCGTCCGCCAAATTGCCCTGGAAGGTCACCAGTGTTACGGGCAGTACCTGCAATGAAGGACCGAACTCTGAAGTGCTGCTGTCTGCCGCCGCGCCTTTAATGGCCAGCGCTACAAGTCTTGAGCCCGGTGCGAAGCTTGGAACGCTGCTTAGCAGCACCCTGAAGCCAAATTTATTATCGGTAAAGGTGCCGTATGTGGGATCTGAATATGTATCGGTGCCGGTGCTGTCGTCGGTAATGCCATTCAAGGTGCCGCCTTCCAGTGCGCGGAACAGGAACGTCATGCCTTCGCCGCTGCCGTCGTCAACATATACTTCCACTACTGAATTAGGACGCGTGATACCCGAGACCACCAGCGAGTTGTCGGGCCAGGTAGTATATGTACGCCGGATAACAGGAAAATTGAACAGTTCATTGGGACCGATATCGGCGTCGCCGTTATCGTTGGGTGTAACGCCATTGCCTTGCAGGTCGATGCCAAGGTTGACGTTGCTATGCGTTGAGTTGCGCGAGAATTTATTTCCGTTTATTTCTGCGGCGTTGGTAGTGCCTATACCGATAATGCTATTGTAAGCTACCACGTTTCCTTCGGCATTATCGTTATTGCCGTCGTTGTTGCTGCCGATCACGTTATTGATGGTAAACAGTGGGCTGACGGCATTTAACACGATGCCGCTGTTGGCATTGCCCCTGGCAACGTTGGTGGGCGTAGTACCGATGAAATTACCTGCCAGCACATTGCCCGATGTATTGAAGTCGAGGCCGAAGAAAGGCTGCGCGGTAAGCAGGACGCCGTTGCCAGCATTGGATGAAACGATATTGGCCTCCATCGTAAAGTTGACGTGTGTAACGTCTACGCCTACACGATTATTACTGGAGTTCAGTATCTCGATGCCATGGGTAAGATTGCCCGCGGCGCCGCCGGCGGTGTTCAATCCGACGATATTTCCGGCCACCACATTGTTGTTTGCATTGGCTGCCAGGTAAATGCCGCGTCCCACGTTCAGGATAATTCCATTTGCTTCCTGGAGATCGTTTACGCCATCGCCGTCGGTCCCGATGCGGTTATCGGTGGAACTTACCGTTAGCAGGATACCGTTGCGGCCATTGCCCATGGTAGTGCCGGTACCCGATCTGTCAGATCCGATAAAGTTCCCGGAGATAACGGAGTTGGTCAATGACCACCCGATAATACCATCTTGTCCATTGCCTGAAAGGAGGTTGCCTTCGTCTGTATCGCTGGTACCGTCGCTATTGGTGCCGATCACCACTGCATCGCTTCCACCGGGCCCGAGGTCGCCCAGGTTGATGCCGTGGTTGCCATTACCGAGGTCTACCATGCCGGAACTGTTCGATCCGATGAAGTTTCCCCAGATGAACAGGTTGTCAACACCATTCAGTACATTAATGCCGCTTTGGCCAAATGAATGAATGGCCAGGCCTGAAATAGAAATACCGTCCGAGTTCAGGGTGAGGCCGTTTGAACCAGCACCTGCGGCAGATCCGGCTATTTCAATCTGTATTACCCGGGTGAGCATTGAGCCTTGTGTGGAGCCAGGCTGAGTATACCCCTCGATGCTTACGGGATCGTCGATAGATGGAAGTGCTGACGCGGGCGTTATAATATGCGGCCCCGAGCCAGGAATATTGAATACAATTACGTCGTCACCGGGACTCAGGTTGGCGTCAAGGATAGCTTGCCGCAATGAGCCAGGCCCGGAATCATTGGTGTTAGTTACTGTGAAGATCGCGGAGAAGGAGAACAGAGCCGAAACGAGAAAAAGTACGAATAGCGTTAGCCTTCGCAAGGCGTAGATGTGGTTCATACGTATTGTTTTTTTGTTGGTTCACGAGACCGGTGTCCTCAGGGTTGGGATGCACTGGGATAAAATTAGAACTGTTAACCGAATTAAACAATTTAAAATAAAGACATTTATTCAACGTTTATGCATCAACGTTAATAACTTCTTTCAAAACAGGCGGCTATCCATCCAGCAGCTTTTTGAGCGCCGGGCCCAGCGCATCAGGAATATCCGAGGCAATTAAGGCTTCCTGTGAGTAAAATCCGCTCACTAAATCCCCGGCCAACCCATGCCAGTATACACCCAGCACAGCGGCCTGTTCCGGTCCGTAGCCCTGAGCAATCAATCCTGTAATAATACCAGTAAGCACGTCGCCCGTGCCGCCCGTGGCCATTCCTGCATTGCCTGTTGAATTGAAATAGGCTTTTCCCGATGGGCTTGCAACAAACGTGTGCCTGCCTTTTAACAAAATCACCACTTGGTGAAAGCTTGCCTGCTTCACTGCCACTTCTATTCTTTCAAAATCATTACCCGTCCTGCCGAACATGCGCTCGAATTCTTTTGGATGCGGCGTAAGCACCGATCCGGGCGGCACCAACTGCAATATGTGTGGCCAGGTGCCGAGTATGTTCAATGCATCGGCGTCCAGTACTACGGGCTTGCGAATGTGCTGCAACAGCATTTCCAGCATCCGCGCAGTAGGTTCTTCCTTTCCAATTCCAGGGCCAATGCCTATTACATTGTATGGAGTAAGGTCGTTGGGAGGCGCACTATGCATGTGCTCGTTTCTATCGGTCATGCACATGGCTTCTGGTACTGAGGTTTGCATAATGTGCAAGGCATGCCCGGGTATTTGCATCGTCAGTAATCCCACGCCGCTTCTAAGGCAGGCTTTGGCGGCCAGTATTGCCGCGCCCATTTTACCACGGCCGCCCGCCACCAGCAGCGCATGGCCGAATGTTCCTTTATGAGAAAACCGTTTCCGCGGCTTGTAAATGCTCCGGGCCAATACTTCGTCGATCATATGAAATGCCGGGGCCTCTTCCAGCAAAAAGCCGGAGTGCAACCCGATGTCGAGAATATGCACCTGTCCGACATAGCTTTCATTTTCAGCCACCATAAAAGCAGGCTTGTAACATTGAAAGCTGAGCGTGTGGGCAGCTTCAATGATAACATTGCCTGATGAACTTTTGTCGGCGGACAATCCGCTGGGAATATCTATGGATATGATCAGGTTGCCGCTGCTGTTGATATGGTTTACCAAGGCGGCCGTAACGCCCTCCAGCGGCCTGTTAAGGCCGGAGCCAAGCAACGCATCTATAATGATATCTTCGGAAGGGATTGCAGGAAAGTGTTCCTCGTTTTGAATAAAGCGGATGGTTAGGGGCGATCCATGCAGGCGTGCGAGGTTTTGCTGGAAATCTTCTGTGCCTTTTGCACCGAATTCGAGAATATATACTGTAACGACGCTGCCTTTTGCGGACAACATCCGGGCTAGTGCAAGCCCGTCGCCGCCATTGTTTCCCTTGCCGCAGAAAATAGAAAAGGAGCGATCGGCATAGCCGTGGTCTTCGAGCCACCGGGCACATTCAGTGGCGGCCCTTTCCATCAGATCGAGCGAAGCAATGGGTTCGTTGCGGATGGTAAATTGATCCCAGGCCCTGATCTGTCCGGCAGTAAAAATCATTGTTGGCGTTTGAAGTTGAGCGGCCTCGTTGCAAACCGCCTGCAAAATACAAAGGCTCAACCATAAACTTCAACGGTAGATTATTGCTCCAGTTCTTCCTGGCCGTTATAGTGACTGAATACTTCGAATAGGGGCTTGACGCGGTAAATGCGGTTGTTACGTTTGTTGCCGAGTACAATAATAGTGGCGCTGTCCTGTACCAGCCTCGTGAGCACTGTATTGTTCCCGTGCCACCACCCATTGTGGTAAACGATCTTTTTGCCCGTTGGATAGCAGAACATCCGCCATCCGAGGCCGTAATTTTTTACGCCGGGCTTTTCGAAGCTGTAAGGTGTAAATGCGGAGTCGAGCGTAGATTGCTTGAACAGGGTAGTGGAATACAAGGCTTGGTCCCACTTCAGCAGGTCGCGGGCCGTGCTGTAAATATTTTTATCCCCATATACCAGGTCCAGGAAATCGAATCCCCATTTCCTTCCATTGTATTCATACGAAGGCATGGCGCGGGCCGAATCGGCCAACGTATATACATAGGTGTCCTGCATGCCGAGGGGCCCGAAGAAAATTGACTGCAGGTATTGCGCATATGACATGCCCGTGATCTTTTCAATGATCAGCGCCAGCAATACATAATTAGTATTGCAGTACGCGAACCTTTTGCCCGGTGTGAAATCCAGGGCGGGACGATAGGTGTACAGGGTCTGCAATACATCGTTGTTGGTAACTCTTATTTTCTTATCCCATTTGTGTTCTTCCAGGTAGTAAGCATAGTTCGGCAGGCCGCTGCGGTGCGACAATAGCATTTTTACGGTCACGCCTTCGTAGGGAAAATCGGGAAAAAATTTACCAAGTGAATCAGATAATTGTATGCGTCCTTCCTCGAACAATTTTAATACTGCCATGGCGGTAAAAGTCTTGGAAATCGAAGCTATGTGAAAAGCATGCCTGGCGGTAAGACTGTCCTTCTTGCCCAAATCTGCAAAACCCCTGTACCGTTCAAAGATGACCTGGCCGTTTTTGGCCACTAAAAAACTACCGTTAAATGAAGGATGGTCCAAAGCGCTATCGTAAAAATCCTCTACGGCCCGTATATAACGTTCAACTTCAGTGGCTGAAAGGCTGGCCTGCGTAACGGGATAGGAGGCGGAGTCGCTCTCAACCCCCGCGGTTTGTCCCCCGTAATTGCAGGTCTTGAGGCTATACAGGAAGCACGTTACGAAGAGTATGGCAGTTTTCAATGTATAGGACTTTTACGGTGAATACTTTAGGTAATTAGCAAAGCTTATTCCAAATATTCGCGGACGCATCATTTTTTTAGGGTTACCGGATTTTCAGACATCTTTGCATCTACTTAAACGAAATTTGGTTTTTGAAATTATGCCTGAGACTAAAGCAACCAGCTATCCAAAGGAAAAAATCAATATATTATTTCTTGAAAATATTAGTGATGCGGCCGTCAGGCATTTTGTGGACTCCGGTTATGCTTCGGTCCGCAAGCTGAGCGGAGCCCTTTCGGAGGCCCAACTGATCAATGAGATTAAGGAGATACACTTACTCGGTATTCGTTCCAAAACGCAGATCACGCCCAGGGTGTTACAGGCGGCAAAGAAATTGCAGGCCATCGGCTGCTTTTGCATTGGCGTAAACCAGGTCGATCTGAAGGCCGCTACCCATCAGGGGGTGGCCGTGTTCAATGCCCCGTACTCCAATACAAGGTCTGTAGCCGAATTGGTGATCGGTGCGGCCATCATGCTCATCCGCCGTATTCCCGATAAGAACAAGGCCGCGCACGAGGGTATTTGGCTCAAGGAATCGAGAGGCAGCTATGAGTTGCGCGGGAAGACTTTGGGCATTATTGGGTATGGAAATATCGGCTCACAGGTAAGCGTGCTGGCAGAATCATTGGGCATGAAAGTGATTTTTTATGACATCGTAACCCGGCTTCCCTTGGGCAATGCCATCGCCAAAAAAAGCATGAAGGAAGTATTGAACCAGGCCGACGTGGTAACGCTGCATGTTCCTGAAACCCCGCAAACTAAAAACCTCATCAATAAAAATGCGCTGAAGCAATTCAAGAAGGGTTCGGTGCTTATTAATTATGCAAGGGGAGAAGTGGTTGACCTGGATGCATTGGCCAGGACCATGCAGGAGGGTGTTATTATAGGCGCGGCCATAGACGTATTTCCTGTTGAGCCTGAAAAAAATGGCGACGCTTTTTATACGCCGCTGCAGCAAATGCCCAATGTATTGCTGACGCCGCATATTGGCGGATCTACCGAGGAGGCACAGCAGAATATCGGCGAAGATGTAAGCAATAAATTATTCCAGTTCCTCGAGATGGGCATCACGATTGGTTCGCATACGGTGCCGCCTTTAAGTTTGCCGCCGCAGGAAGGGACGCACCGTATTCTGCACGTGCACCGCAATGTGCCGGGCGTGCTGTCGGCCATTAACGGCGAACTCTCGAAGAACAACATCAACATACTGGCGCAATATTTGAAAACCAATGATGATATCGGCTACGTGGTACTGGATGTCGACAAAAAAATTTCCAATCATGCTTTTCAACTGCTGAAAGAGGTAAAGGAAACTATTAAAGCGAGGTTGGTGTATTAAAAGTCATTGAGTCAATAAGTCATTAGGTCATTAAATTATATTCACGATTGACCTGTTGGCCCAATGGTAATGACTTATCTACAACAATCATTAATAATGAAAGTCATAATAGTAGGCGGGGGTTTTGCAGGACTCAAGATGGCCAGGCAGTTGAACAACAAGCGCCCTTTCGAGGTTATATTGATCGATAAATTCAATTATCACCAGTTTCAACCTTTATTTTACCAGGTAGCCACTGCCGGGCTCGACGCAAGCAATATTTCGTTTCCACTGCGCAAGGCATTTCATAACAGTAAAAATGTTCGCATACGCATCGGCGAGTTACAACGCATCGATACAGCCGCCAATAAAATAATTACAGACCTCGGCGAAATGGAATACGACGTGCTGGTGCTCGCCACTGGAGCAGACACTAATTTTTTCGGCAATAAAAACCTGGTCGAAAATGCTTTTCCCATGAAATCCACCGTGGAGGCGTTACAGCTGCGTCACGGGCTCATTCAGAATTTCGAGGATGCATTAAAAACAACCGATCACGAGCAAGCCGAGCGATTGCTGACCGTTGTGGTGGTAGGAGGGGGTCCTACAGGCGTGGAGCTTAGCGGGGCCATCGCGGAATTGAAGCGGTATGTGCTTCCAAAAGATTATCCCGAGCTCGATTTCAGCAAAATGAAAATTTATTTGCTCGAAGGAACGGGAAAGACCCTGGGCACCATGAGCGAAAAATCTTCGGCCCAATCCCAAAAGTACCTTGAGCGGTTGGGCGTGACCGTTATGCTGAATACCATGGTGAAAGATTATGATGGATTGAAAGTAACGCTGCAGGATGGAAAGACCATTAACGCTTCGATGGTCATTTGGGCGGCCGGTATCCGCGGCAATGTGCCGGCAGGCATCGACCCTGCATTGGTTGCGAAGGGTAACCGCATTAAGGTTGACAGGTTCAATAAAGCCCAGGGTTTTCACAACGTATACGCACTGGGCGACCTTGCCTATATGGAGACCCAAAAGTATCCCCACGGCCATCCGCAGGTTGCTTCGGTAGCTATTCAGCAGGCCGCGCTGCTTGCAAAGAACCTGCGCAAACAATTGCAGAACGAGGCACAAAAAGAATTTGAGTATTATGATAAGGGGTCGATGGCAACAGTAGGCCGCAACCTGGCAGTGGTAGACATTCCCAGGCCCAGGCTGCATTTTGGAGGTTTCTTTGCCTGGCTTATCTGGATGAGCCTGCACCTGGTATTGATATTAGGCGTGAAAAACCGGCTGTTCGTTTTCCTGAACTGGATATACAATTATTTTACGTACGACCAGTCGCTGCGGTTATTATTTAAGGTGTTTTATCGGCCGAGAAAGGGGGTGTGACCTGACCAAGTTCCAGCAAATCCATTTCCAATCCTAATTAGTCTGCTAAGGTTTGCTCTTTATAATCTTCTTCGCCCTTGAGCGGAAAGCCGCTGTTTCATGTTCCCACCTTTCTTCGATGATCGTTTTTAATTCCTGCAGGATTTCAGGATATTGCTTTGCGAGGTTTTGCAATATCGTTAATGAAAATGCCTTTACGGCTACTGCTGAGTCGTTGGATTGAACGAAGTCGAAGCATATCGTCATGATCCTTCCATGGTATGCTTCAGGAATGTTCACGTATTGCAGCAGCCGGACCGTGTTTCTTGTAACGGCGTCGTGCAAGCCAGGCTTTTCCAGGTTATCGAGCAATTGCTTATAATAAGGCGCTGCCAGTTGCGGATATTTTTTTACGCATTCGCTCATGGGCCAGGCTGCGCGTTGTGTTATGCGGTATTCGCCCTTCAGGAACAATTTCATCAGCTCCGCAAACCGTTCCTTATTGTTCCCGATATACCGGACGATCTTATCGCACTGCGCTTTTGAATGCTCTGCTAATATGGTTTCTTTTAAATTCATTTTGAAACCGGTAATTCAGTGCAAGTGTAATAATATAATAAGATATAAGATGCGGGGTGCGAGATGGAAGCGCTAAGTTTTGGATGACAGACAGGCTGGAGCGGGCGCTTAGTCTTGCGCGTCGCGGCCCGGGCTTTGCGCCTTGATCGATATATCCTTGTTCATGGCAGGGTCTTCCTGCGACCGCTTCATCAGCGTTCTTTTCAGCAATTGAAAGGCATGCTTGTAATTGCTAAGCACATAGCCGGCAACATTGCGCATTTGTATGTTCACATGCCGTTTCAACACCTGGTAAACGATGAGGAGGCTGATGATATGGTGGGCCACCAATGCCCAGGCGGCGCCATCGCGGCCCAGCCAATGCAATCCGATGTATGTAAGAGTGAAGTTAATGCCCATCAGCAGCAGGTTGTACCAGAAATTAAGCTGTGGCTTGCCGATGGCATCCATGGTTGTACCGAATTGGTAAAAGAATGGCCGTAAAATGGCGATCAGCATTACTATGCGGAGGATGTTAGCCGCTTCCACGTACTGGCGGCCTGCAATTACCAGCAGCGTAAATTTCGGCAGCAACATAATGATCAGGCTGGCTGGCAATACGATACTGATGATACTGCCCACCATCCGCTCGAAATAATACTTCACTTTGTTGATGCCCTCCGACTCCAATGCCTGAACGTTTTTAGGGAATAACACGTCAGAGACCGCTACGGAGGGAGTATCGATGAGGTTATTGATGCGGCCTACCGCATTATAATAAGACACATACCGTTTGCCCAGCTCAGGATTGGCAATGGCATTGGCCGTTACAAAATGGTCGGCGAACCGGGAAAGATTGGAAAACACATTCGTCCCAAACACGTATTTACCAAACTGCAGGATGCGTTTGGTGAGTTCCATGCTGAATTGCCATTTTTTTGGAAGTAAGGGCCGGGAAAATATGAAGATCAATAGCGTGCCTACCAGCAATGCCACGGTTTGCACCAGCACCAGGTTCTCCAGGGTCAGGTATTGCGGGAATGCAAATACCAGTAAAATCACCCCGATCATGAACAATCCTTGCCGGAAAAAATAAGCCACGAATATCTGCTGGTATTTGAAATGGGCTTGCAGCATTATTTCGCAATGATTAAAAGGCACCAGTAACAAAATGAACACCGTATTCCAGAGCAGCAGCCCATACAGGTGCGGCGATTTCAGGTAAGAGGCGATGAGTGTGCCGGCAAAAATTATGAGTATGATCACGGCCAGTGAGAATACCAGGTTAATGGCCATTACCGTGGATTGTACCTGGTCTTTGTCGTTCTCGGGCATGCCCAGGAACTTGATGAGGGGGTTGCGCAACAATCCCTGCTTAATGACCTCTATGAGCGTGACGATGGTAAGAAAGAGCGACCAAACGCCATTGTCCACCGGGCTGATATGGCGTACCAGTATAATATACGTGATTACTCCAAATACAATGATGGAGAACCGGTGCAATAGGGTGTACATCAGGGACTGGCCCCAGAACGATGACAGAAATTTCTTCAATGGCAGATAGGTTTCAATGCTTTAACGGTTAATCTAAAAAATTATTGATATTGAGCTACTTCCAACTGCCTGATCCATCGTTTTACTACCAGCAGCGGAATGATCCCCAGCATGCCGAACGAGCAATCGATCAGGATATGGAACCAGGGAATGCCGCGGATAGGTCCCGCTATCATTGCCAGGGGTAATATTGCCAGGCAGGCTATAATGCCCCAGTCGATGACCCATTTGTTGCGCACCGGGTGCCGGTAAGGCCCGATAAACAATACCGCGATCATTATATGGGCAAATGCAAGCCAGTCGTATCCATAAAAAAGAAATGGGTGACGGTCGTGGACATCCTTAACGCCCATCCATACCTGTTGTAGCCACCGTTGTATCATTGAATCTTCCGGGAACACCGAATGCCTGGTAATGAATTGCAATTCGGTATAAACCGGGAAAGCCGTTATGCCGCTTAATGCCAGGACGATGATGAAAAAAACAATCAGGTATCGGATTCTGCGAAGGGTTGTAGAGGGGTTCATCTTCTTAAATGCTCGTAAATGTAAATAATTTAATGATTGTGCGGGCATTGGAGTTCACCGGACCTGGTAGGTTGTGCAACTCCTGAAAGTTTTTAACTTCACGCGCATGAGATACTATTTATTCATTATTGTTTGTTTGATTGCTTCCTGCGGTTCCTCAACGTCAACGCCGTCTGCCATCGTTTTTCAAACCGATTTTGGTGTAAAGGATGGTGCTGTGTCGGCCATGAAGGGCGTAGCGCACGACGTAGATCCGGGTATCCCTTTGTATGACCTAACGCATGAAATTCCCGCTTATAATATCTGGGAGGCCGCATACCGGTTAAACCAAACGGCGCCTTACTGGCCCAAGGGGACCATTTTTGTATCGGTAGTGGACCCTGGTGTTGGAACGGCACGGCGCCCCGTGGTATTGAAGACCCGGAGCGGCCATTACGTGGTAAGCCCCGACAATGGAACACTTGGGCTCATCGTGGAAACCCTGGGCCTGGAAGAGATACGATTGATCGATACGCTGGAAAACCGCCGGCAGGGATCTGCAGGTTCTCATACCTTTCACGGCCGGGACATATTTGCGTTTACCGCCGCCAGGCTGGCCGCAGGAGAAATCGGTTATGAGAAAGTGGGGCCGTTGCTGGAAAAACAGGCCGTTGAAGAAATAGTTTATCAGAAAGCCGCGATCGCGGGGAATTCCATTAAAGGAAACATCCCGGTGCTGGATATACAGTATGGCAATGTATGGAGCAATATTCCTGACTCTTTGGTAGCCAAATCGGGGATTGCGCATGGAGATAGTCTTGATGTCATCATTCTTCACAAATCCAATCCCATTTTTACCGGTCGCATGCCCTTTGTAAGAACATTCGGGGATGTACCGGAAGGACGTCCGCTGGGATACATTAATAGTCTTGGAAACTTTTCAGTGGCCATTAACATGGGCAATTTCGCGGACTCGTTTAAAGTGGCGAGCGGAGCCGAATGGAGTATTATGGTAAAATGATTGCTGCGGTATTTATAATGCAAGGACTTCTTTGATGAAATCTCGTATAAGCTGATGTTGATATGTGTCCTTATTGCCGGACGCAGTGTTATTTCCAGTCAGGTGCTGGCGCTCTTTCCGGTGGCGGCCCGGGATTGCTATTTGTTTTATAATTGATATTATGTTAAACAGCAGCTTCACACAAGGCTATACGTTTTAGAGATTATTTTTTACCCCTCCCACGGATTGAGAAAGAGTAAGAGTAAATTCGGAGAATGCTTTTATCCGACCAAGATTTATTTCTATCTGTTATGCAGGATTTGCGCAACAGGGTTTCCGCTGGTAAGGTGTATGACATGATCAAAGCTTGTGGATTATGCCGACATTTAATTGCCGACAAACACCCATTAGCCCATGCGGTTAACAGAGACCACAAAATTGAGTTGGTTTTTACAGTCGTAGACTGGGATAGCTTTCCGCTTTCAAAAATCCGAATGGATATAAAGTGGTTTACAATAAGCCCGAACACAATGCTCGAAAGGGAAACTGTTGGGCTAAGTCTTAAGCAGTTTTTAGCACATAAACTTCTTGGATTTCATCAATTCGATTTTACCGTTTGTGATGTTATCAGAAACGTTTCTCATCTAATGGGAGGAGTACATTCCGGACCTCCATACGGAGTTGAAGAAAGAGCCTTTCTTGCCTTTCAGCGAGCAATTAAAGAAACAGACCCGCCACTTATTGTATATGCTATTACGGCCATCTGCGAGGTGGTAATTAAGGGGCTTGAGCCGCTCGAGTCGGCAATTGCGGGCGCACCCCTACGGGGTGGAATCGAACCACAATCTTGACCTGTAGCTGCCGGTCTCCCTACCGGTTGTATTTCTACAATCAGGACTCGAACCTGACAAGCCCTCGTAGGAGCAGAACTTTTATGTTGAACAGCACCTTTAAGAAAAGCCCTTTCGCCGTCACCGGCTACGGGCTACACACCTTAACGGTGTAATTTCCCATGAGTTAAAAAATAATTCTAGAACAGCCCGCTATCTCCGCTCGGTTGTCTTTTTAAATTTACAACCTTCGCTACACGAAGAGCAAAGCTGTTTAGACATAATATCCAGTTATCAAACTCGCCCTATTTGCGTTGCCGCTTATTCCTCTTATATGCGATTTTGCTTGAAAAGAATCTACCTCTAATTGCGCAAAATCGCATATAAGAGGCGCGGCAACAATTAAATGATTGGTGAGTTAGTGATAACTGATTTTTATGTTAAATAGGTGCGTGGTACGTGTCCAGCGTTTTAGAGATGTTTTTAGCCCTCCTACGGTCTGAGAAAAACTAATAGGATTTCATCAGTTTAATTTTTCGGTGCGCATTGTCATCCAAAATGTTTCACGTCTCATGGACCGGAATACATTCAGGAGTTCCAAAAGATGTTGCCGAAAGTGCCATCCTTGACTTTAGAACAATAATCATAACCTTACAAGCAGAATGATAATCCAACAAACCTCATAGTTTATTCTCCCTTTGCATATTTTGTTTTTTCAACGCCTGATCCCCTTCGTTCCATTCCCTTTGTATTTTTATCCACATAGGAATAATAATTGCAAGACCTATAATCCCCAGGATAACCCCAAAGATTTCGACCGGGTCTGTTAACGGAGGTAATGATTCAATAATTTTTTTCATAGTTTATTTTTATTAGTAAAAATATATTTGTTGGTACGATAACTTGTGGCTACAGAAGCAGCAACGAAACCTGCCGCGAGTACCTTCATCCAAAAAAATGGTTTCCTGATACCAGGATCTTCCTCATAGAATAACAGACCTAGAAAAGCTGCAATAAACAAAATAAGTAACCCTGATACTACAGCGATTCGTTCCCGTGTCACAGCATCAAGATTGTCGCTTCCTATTAGCGTAAGATTTGACAAGTTCATCGCTAATCCAGCAAACAAAAAATCTTTAATATCAAACATCTTTATCCCACAATCAAGACTTATAAAAAACCGCAGTATCACAGGCAACATGCTTCCTGCCAACGTATACACATACCAGTTCCATTTATACTGCGCGCAGTTCAGGTATTTCTCAAACACACTCATCTCCTGCCATAATTTTTATTCAACTGCGGCCCCTCACAAAACAATAAAACATTTTTCACTTCAACCCCGTTTATCCGGGTAATCTCAAAAGATTACTCGGATAAGGTTGAACGGAGCCAAAGAGCTTAAACAGAAATAGAATCCTCTTCTGTGAAGAAAAATTCAATATGACATCTGGATACTCAAAAAAAAAGCCCCGCAAAAGCGGGGCCCTATTGCCAAGATTGAGATTCTTAATTAATGCTTCCTGTCCACATCATTAAACTTCACCTCGTACTCCTTCACCTTATCCTTCATTCCCTTCTGATCATAAATCGTGATCAACAAATCAAGCGCTTCCTTCAAATCACTCTTGTCTTCCATCTTCAACTTTCCTTGCGGAGAAAGTAAATTATCCACCTCAATAAAGTACGGGATCGCTTCATCGAATTTCTTTAAAGCCTCAGCCTTCAGATCAGCCTTCCGCTTAACGTCAGCAGCAGCCGTGCCTTTAATAGCTTTTGACCTGGTCAATATGTCCACACCCTGGTTGTACGCTATTTGCCCCGCAAATAATTGCGCCTTCGAATAATCGGGCTTGATACGTATGGCAGCCTGGATGCTTTCCTGCGCCTTTTTGATAAACCCTTCCGAATCGGCCGGACGCTTTGCAGTATCCTGGTTATATCCATGCTGGTACAGTTCTACCGCATAGTTGTAACGATATAAATGATTGTTGGGATTTGCCGCAATGGTCTCTTCGTATTTTGTGAACAATTGCGCCTTGTCACCCTTCTCCCTCGCCATGTCCACATCCAGTTGCGCCCAGAACGGGTCGGCAGGATATACTTCCTTACCAATGGCGAGGTATTTTTCGGCATTGGCCGCATCCTTCTTTTCGAAATAATGATTGGCCACCCATTTATAGATCTCTACAAAACCCTCTCCTTTCGCCTTGCTTTCTACCAGCTTTCCGTAGTAACTCGCAGCATCCTCGAACTTGCCCAGCTTTTCGGCAGCTACTCCCGCATATAAGGTGGAGTTGGTGTCCAGCTTAAGGTTGATCCAACCTTTCTGCGTCATGAACGAGCTTACTGCAATGGCATTCTTAAAGCCTTCATAAGCCTGCTCGTAATTTTTTGCATTAAAACTGTTGGCGGCTTCCTGGTATGCGCCGGTGTACATTTCATTCACTGGCTTATAACCATCTATCTGAAGCGCGATGAGCATTTTATCGTCCAATTCGGTATATTTTTTCAATGCCTCGAAACCTTCCATTCTTGTATTGGGAAACTGTGTCTTGGCATTCGCATCCATCGAAATGGCGCTATAGATCTTTGCCTTTGTATACCAGGCATCGGCGTTTTTTTGATTTTTTTCCTGTGCAAGAAAATTATCTATCTCCGTTTTTGCTTCAGCCAGCTTATTTGATTTCAGTAACTCCTTCGCCTTTTCCACCTTCTGGGCAAACAAGCCTGTAACCATGGCAGCAAACAACGTTGTAAAGAGAATGCGTTTCATCTGCATGAATTTTTATGTTTATCAGTGAAATTTACTAAACCGTTTCCGGGCCCTCTGAAGATTCATCGGCCGGAAGGTTGGTTGCATCGGGCTCGTCATTTATCGGCTCTATTCCCGCCTGTTCAGCCTGCTCCGTTTGTTCTGCCTGTTCCGCAACAATTGCCTGCACCGCTACTTCGTGCTCGTCCAGGGCAGTTATCGCAGCAATTTCATCGCTATCATCCAGCCTGATCAGCTTTACCCCCTGCGTGGCCCGACCCTGCTCGCTAATGCCCACCACGGGCATGCGAATGGTAACGCCGCTCCTGCAAGTTATCATTAAATCTTCTTTCTGACTTACATCCAAAATGCCTACCAGCACGCCGGTCTTGTCCGTTACGCTGATGGTCTTTACACCCTTGCCGCCCCTGTTGGTAATGCGGTATTCATCTACCGGCGTACGCTTGCCGAAACCCTTTTCGCTTACCACCAATACAGTGCGCGACCGGTCATCTTTATTTACGCAAATCATGCCAACTACCTCGTCGGACTGGTCTTCTACCTCAATGCCGGCCACCCCAATGGCGCCGCGGCCCGTGGGCCGCACCTTGTCCTCTGGGAACCGGATAGCCCTGCCCGTCCGAACCGCCATCATAATCTCGCACTGACCATCCGTAAGCTTGGCTTCCAGCAACTCATCGCCTTCCAGGATGGTAATGGCATTGACCCCTGTTTGCCTTGGCCTCGAAAAATCTTCGAGCAGGGTTTTTTTAATGATGCCTTTCTTGGTGCACAGAACAATGTTATGGGTGTTCACGAAGTTCTTATCCTGCAAATCCTTTACATCTATGATGGCCCTTACTTTATCGTCGGACGGCAATTGTATCAGGTTCTGGATGGCCCTTCCCCTGCTGGTTTTATCACCCTCGGGAATCTCATATACGTTGAGCCAGTAACACCTGCCCTTCTCTGTAAAGAAAAGCATAGTGTGGTGCGTGGAGGCCACAAACAAATGCTCGATCCAATCTTCTTCACGCGTTCTTCCACCAATGGCTCCCCTGCCACCCCGGCGTTGCGCACGGTATTCAGTAGCCGAAGTTCTTTTAATGTACCCCAAATGCGAAATGGTGATCACCACGTCCTCTTCCTTGATCAGGTCCTTAATACGCACCTCATCGTCCAGGTAAGTGATCTCGCTCCTGCGGGCATCGCCGAACTTTTCTTTTATTTCCAGCAGTTCCGTGCTGATCATTTCGTACCGCAGGCCTTCATCTGCCAGCAATTGCTGAAGGTGTGCTATCTGCAGCATGATCTCATCGAACTCCTGTTTTATCTTGTCGCGCTCCATGCCCGTAAGGCGTTGCAGCCGTAGCTCCAATACCGCTTTTGACTGTATCTCGCTCATGCCGAAACTGTTCATCAACCCATCCTTCGCTTCATCCGGCGTGCGGCTGCTGCGTATCAGGGCAATCACTTCGTCAAGATGGTCGAGCGCTATCAGGTAACCCTGCAGTATATGCGCTCTTTTTTCGGCTTCCCTTAGTTCGAATTGGGCGCGGCGGGTTACCACATCCATCCTGAAATCGACGAACTCGCTAATGAGGTCTTTCAGGTTAAGCGTCCGGGGACGGCCCTTTACGAGGGCAACGTTATTGATGCCGTAGCTGGTTTGCAGCTCGGTGTATTTGTATAATTGATTGATGATGACGTTGGCCACTGCATCGCGCTTCAGGTCTATTACGATGCGTGTGCCTTCCTTGCTGTTGGATTCGTTGTTAACGTGGGCAATGCCTTCAATGGCTTTTTCATTTACCAGCTCGCCGATACGGTTGGTAAGGGCGTCGCGGTTAACCAGGTAAGGCACTTCGGTGATCACTACCTGTTCGCGCCCGCTGGGCTTGGTGTCAACATGCAATTTTCCGCGCAACACTACCCTGCCCCTGCCCAGGTGCATGGCGCCGCGCACGCCTTCTATTCCGAAAATGATACCTCCCGTAGGGAAGTCGGGCGCCTTTACATACTGCATCAGCTCTTCGATGCTGATCTCTTTATGCTTGATATAGGCCAGGCATCCATCCACCACCTCCGAAAGGTTATGGGGCATCATATTGGTGGCCATGCCCACGGCAATACCGCTGGAACCGTTCACCAGTAATTGGGGTATGCGGGTCGGGAGGATGGTCGGCTCTCTTTCGGAGTCGTCGAAATTGGGTTGGAAGTCCACCGTATCCTTATCGATGTCTTCGAGCATGTATTCGGCCATGCGCTGCAGCCTGGCCTCGGTATAACGCATGGCGGCGGGACCGTCCCCGTCCTGGTTACCAAAGTTTCCCTGGCGGTCGATAAGTGTATATCGCATGTTCCAATCCTGCGCCATGCGCACCATCGCATCGTATACGGCGGTATCGCCATGGGGGTGGTATTTACCCAATACCTCGCCGACTATACGGGCCGATTTTTTGAAGGGACGGTTATAGTGCAGTCCCAATTGGTTCATGGCATATAGGATCCGGCGGTGTACGGGTTTCAATCCATCCCGCACATCGGGCAAAGCACGCCCTACAATGACACTCATGGAGTAGTCGATGTAGGCGGTCTTCATTTGCTCCTCGATATTGATGGGAACTATGCGGTTTTGATCGCTGGTCTCCAGTGGCTGAAAATCTTGCTCCATGCGGCTTTCCTTCGTTTTAGTACTCTTTGATTTGAAGACTGCGAAGGTACTTGATTTACAGGTGAAAACCTGATGAAAGGGCTTGTTTTTTGCAGAGTTTTTCCACCTTTGCCAAGGGTTGCGCAAACACGTAAAAAACCACGGAATGACGGTCCCGCGGAAATTTTTTTTTAACGCCTTATTTTAAATAATATCCGGTTCGGTTTTGGTATACAGTAAGCTTATAGGTATTTTTATATCGCCCCTTCCTACCACCAACCTGAAGCAAATCGATCAATTGGATTATTTATTATGAATTATGGTGCTTTCCTACTCAACTAATCGGCAGCGATAATCAGTAATGAATAATGAATAATTAGCCAGCATAGTATATGAAGCAGTTTTTGTTGTTACGGAATAATAAGCAAACAGGCCCATACTCAGCAGAAGAGCTGCAGCAAATGGGATTAAAAGCTTACGACCTTATTTGGGTCGAGGGCAAGAGCGCTGCATGGCGCTATCCCGGCGAAGTGGAGGAATTGAAATCTTTTGCTCCCCCGGTTGAAGAACAGCCATACGATCGCTTCTATAAAAAATCAGAAGCTACCGCCAAAAATCAATCACAGGCCGAGCCGCCCGCCCTACAAAGCCAACCAGCCACCGTAACAGAGAAGCCCGCATCTAAAAAAGAAAAAGAATATAAGCGCGTATTCGTTACGCTGCCTTCCAATGCAACTTCACCGGCAGCAACAGCACCCATTACGCCTGTTGAAAGACCTGCTCCTGTAACAACAGAAAAAAAACCGGAGCCCCAACAGTACCAGCAATATCAACCCTACGTTCCGCCCGAAGACCAATACAGCCCCGAACCAATTATTCCAGAACCCGCCCCTGCCGCGCCGGCAAAAAAGCAAACCACGCCGCAGCCTAAAAAAATGGCCGGAGAACGCGAAACTTCGGATGAAGTATATTTCCCGCGTAAAAAAGCATTTCGCATCAAGCCTATCCCATTGGCAGCAATGGCCATCGGAATGGTGTCCATGATCGCGCTTGGAATTTGGATAGGATTATCGCTCGATAAAAAAGACGAAGGCGTTTCATTGATCAAAAACGTTGACCAGGTCCCCGCCAAACCCAACAAAAACGATGGACTTATCGATCAAACCCCCATAAATAACGCCATACCAGCCGCTTCCGATTCGGCTATGGATGACCGGGAGGCCAATGTGCCGGTGCAGACCAAGAAAACAGTCAGAATTCCCGAGCCTTCTACCATAAACCTGGCCGACTCCACTAAAAAAATGACTGCCAACGCTAATGACGATACCAATGACCTCGCTTCAAAAGAAGACGTGCGCATCAAAAAACCCGCGCCAAAGATCACCATGCCGGAGTTGGAAAAAATGGTATCGGTTACCAGCAACGACTATAAAGTAGGGCCCTTCGGCGGCATATCCAAACTGGCGCTTACCGTAAAAAATTCTTCTGATTACAACCTCAACCTCGTAGTGGTGCAGGTTGAATACCTGAAGGTGAACAAAGAAGTGTTCAAGACCGAAAACCTGTACTTCCGCGACCTGGCGGCTAATTCATCACTTACATTGGAGGCGCCGCGCAGCAACCGGGGCAATACCATCAATTACAAGGTAACGCTCATCAATTCCAAGGACCACTTGTTCCACGCAGGCAATTAATTGATCGGTTTCCGTGTTCCAGGCCAGCTTCATTTGAGGCATTCTTACCCGTTTGTATTTCGGTTATTGCGAAAAAAACTTCCCACCGGCCCGCTTAACCGCGCTTTTGTGGCTGGCATAAAAGTTGAAATCATACACTGATCCTCCTCGTTAGTCGCACCCAAATTTCTGTGTATGAAAAAAACCGGCCTCACGCTTTGTGCCACCATCCTCGCCGTTGTTGCACTTCATTCCTTTGGATATAATAAAGCAGGCTCCATCAGTGGTTCGGTAATACCGGCAGACGGTGCGGTATCTGTATGGGCCATTCAGAGTCCCGATACCATTAAGGCTATGCCGGCAAACGGCATATTTTCCCTTACCGCGCGTGCCGGCAACTGGAAAGTTATTATCGATGCCAAAGAGCCCTACCAGGACGTAATGATGGAAAACGTACAGGTAAACGATGGAAAGGAAACAAGCCTGGGCGAAATAAGATTGCAGAAATAATGTAAGAACTGTGTGGCAACTACCAGCCACCGTGATTAGTGGCTAAAACCGGTCGGCACGACCGGCTTTTTTATGTTTACCTTCGGAATATGAAACACGTACTCGCGTTCGGAACCGGCGGAGCAGTGACGGCATTGCGTTATTATTTTTCAACCGATCATCAATATGCTTGTACAATCATTTCTGAAGTGCCTTCGGATGAGGCCGGCAGGCAAGCGCTTATCAATAATGCGCAATTGGTAATTTCTATGGTAGATGCGGAGCAGCAGCAATGGATAGCACAGGATTGCATTCAGTGCGGCAGGCACCTCGTAAGCCCGGCGGGCATTAACGAAAAGATCATGAACCTTCGGCCCCAGGTAGAAAACAGCAATATGCTCTTCCTGTATGAAATGGGCTTCGACCCGGGCCTCGACCACATGAGCGCGCTCCACTGCATCAACCGCCTGCGCTTGCAAGGCGCCCATATACGCTCCGTGTATTCCCACAGCGGCAGATTAGTATTGCCGGAGCACGACAACAATCCCTGGCATTGCAAAACCGACAATGCACACCAATTGATAAACACCGGCAAAGCTGGGGCGGTCTACAAAGAAAGAGACCGGGTGCATCAACTGAAATATGAAGAAATTTTCAATGCTTCGCGGTTGATTGAATTTCCTGCTACCGGTTTTTTATCATGGTATCCCGTTGCTGATTCCATGGGTTATATTCCTTTGTATGGATTGAACGATGTGGAAACCTTCATCCGCACCAACCTGCAGCATCCCGATTTTATATATGGATGGAAGAATGTGATCGATCTTAAGCTTACCAGTGAACAAAGTATGTATGAAACTGATGGAATGACCCTGGCAGATTTCTTCAGGGTTCATTTCGACAAGCACGGCTTTTCCGGCTGGCTCGAACAAAAGATGGTGGAACGTTTCAGCCAGACCAAACAAATACTGGAAAAGCTCATGCAATTCATGGAAGTAGAGCAAGCTGCCCTCGAAGGCGGACACGGATCACCGGACAATATCCTCATGGTGGATGAAAAAGGAAAATTGGAGAACATCGATCTCGGCGAGGTAAAGGACAAAGCCGCCGCCATGGTTGCATACAAAATGCACGAAGCCAACCTAACGCTCAAGCAACTGTTTTTCCTGGGAATGGACGACCAGCAAACGGTGATCAACAAGGGAAAATGCAGCGCCGCCGGTGTATTGCAATTCGCGCTGCAGCAGAAGCTCTCATTGCAACCGCACGAGCACGATATGGCATTGATGATGCACGAGATCGAATACGAACTGCAGGGCGAACGCTCAGTAATGCAGAGCAACCTTTTGCTCAGGGGCACTGATCATTACCTTGCGCACGAAATGGTAACGGGACTTACTTTAGGCATAGCCGCTAAATTGATATTGGAAGGGCAACTGCGCTTAAAAGGATTGCACATTCCGGTATTGCCTGAAATTTATGAACCGGTGTTGAACGAGCTGCGCCGCAATGGCGTACTGTTTATGGAAGAGCAACGCCGGGTACGGTAGTTTATAACAAGGCAAGCTTCTCTCTCAATTCCTTTACGCCTTCTGTTGCTGGTTTTTCAATCGCCGTAAGATTATACAGGCCGGAACTGTAAGGTATTTTTTTATCGATGATAAACTTCGGTATCTCCCAGGGCGCATAATTCACCAATCCGGCCGCAGGGTACACAACAAGAGAGGTGCCTACTACCACGAATACATCCGCCGAATGCACGATGGAAATAGCGTCCGAAATAGCAGGCACCGGCTCCTCGAACCAAACGATGTTTGGCCTTAGCTGTCCCCCGTCCGGCGCGAGGTCGCCCAGCTTCATGTCTTCGCGTATGTCGAATACCAATGTCTCATTCAGCTCGCTGCGCATTTTAAAGATCTCGCCGTGCAGGTGCAGTACCTTGGTGGAGCCGGCACGTTCATGCAGGTCGTCGATGTTTTGCGTGATGATGTGCACGTCCCAATGCTGTTCCAACTCGGCAAGGCCAACATGCGCCGCATTGGGAGCAGCATCCAAGACATTTCTGCGGCGGTAATTGTAAAATTCCAATACCAGTTGCGGATTTTTCTTCCATGCACGCGGCGTGGCCACATCTTCTATGTCATATCCTTCCCATAATCCATCGCTGTCGCGAAAGGTTTTCAGCCCGCTTTCGGCGCTAATGCCCGCGCCCGTAAGGACTACCAGTTTCTGCTTTGCCATTCCACAAATATAGGAGACGGAAACGTGGAGTGAAAAAGCTGGTAAATGGTTCAATCCACTTTTGCAAGCGAGCTCGCGCCAGATACCAGTTGGATAAACTCTGTTCTGTAACCATTTTTGTCTGCACCCTTCGCGGAGTTTGCCAATGATATCACCTGCTGATAGCTGGAGGCCTGTTTGTAATCAGAACCTCTCAGCAGCATGCCGAAAGAAGCTACAGCGGCGGAAAACCTGAAGTTATCCGAAGTATTGTCCAATGCAATGTTGTTATCGATCACGGGATGCACCATCAGCTTGCTCACGTCTCCATCAGGTTGTTTGTACCGGAGCTTGATGGTCATCATTTCGTTGGAAGGGCCCTGTATGGTTCTGTTGTTCGACTGATATTTCAGGCTGTCGATGGATTTGGTGAACGCGTCTTTTACGCCCACCGGAATTACTTCGTACAAAGCAGTTACGGTATGCCCTGATCCGAGTTCGCCTGCATCCTTTTTATCGTCGTTGAAATCTTCTGCGGCCATCATGCGGTTCTCATAACCTATCAGGCGGTACGCCTGCACTTTGGCGGCATTGAACTCCACCTGGATCTTTACATCCTTTGCAATGGTGAACAAGGTGCTGCCAAATTCGCTGACCAGTACTTTTCTTGCTTCGTTGATATTATCGATATAAGAATGATTGCCGTTGCCCTTGTCGGCAAGCTGCTGCATTTTATTGTCCATGTAATTACCGGTTCCATAACCGAGCACGCTTAGGTAAATGCCGCTTTTCCTTTTCTCCTCTATCAATCGTACAAGCTCGTCATCGCTACTGATCCCTACGTTAAAATCGCCATCGGTAGCGAGTATCACGCGGTTGTTGCCATCTTTGATAAAATTCTGCGCGGCAATTTTATAAGCCAGTTGTATGCCCTCGCCTCCTGCGGTAGAACCTCCGGCGCTAAGCTGGTCGATCGCTTCTTTGATAGCTGCTTTATTGCTGCCGCTGGTCGAAGGCAACACCAGTCCTGCGTTTCCTGCATATACCACTATGGCAACCTTATCTTTTTCTCTTAAGTGTTCAACCAGCAGGTTCAGCGATGCCTGCACCAGCGGCAGCTTGTTGGGTTCTTCCATAGAGCCGCTTACATCGACCAGGAAAACGAAATTTGAATTGGGTAAATTTCCAATGGGAATTTCCTTTCCCTGCAAACCTATGTGCACCAGTTTATGTTGGGGGTTCCACGGGCACGCTGCTATTTCGGTAATTACTGAAAACGGGTGTTCACCAATTGGCTGCGGGTATTCATAATCGAAATAGTTGATCATTTCTTCTATCCGAACCGCGCCGGCAGGCGGCAGGCTTCCGTCCTGCAAGAACCTGCGGATATTGCTGTACGCGGCTTCATCCACATCGATGGAAAATGTTGAAAGCGGTTCCTGCATCGCAGCAAGGAATTTGTTTTCGACGATGTGGTCGTAGTCTTCGGTGTTGAACACCACGCTATCACCCCGGGTGATAAGTTGTTCAGTGGGTTTGGAATTTTCGTGTATTTCCATCTTCATATCCTGCACTGCCTGGTCCGTAACGAGGCCTGGAGGAGGAACGTTTGATGATTTGGCGCGTTGATGGGTATTGTTACACGCAAAGCACGACAATAACAGCGCTGCAAGCGCAGCAGGCTTCAAAAAATTCATGGCTATACTTTTAAATGATTATTGAAAACAGGCTAATCTTTAGATGCGGGAGCAACTATTTTGCATAAAGCAGGGTTATTTTTCTTTTAAACGATTCATGTGAAAAAAAATGCTGTCCTGTGTAATCAGCACTAATTTATCCCGGGTGAGTTGCTGGATGGTCCATCTATCCCTGGTAGAATCTTTTTCTGAAACGAAGATGGTGTTATTACTTTCCCATTCATAACGGCCACTGTCCGATTGGTTTTCTGAATCACTGATATTCGTAACCCATCCATTGGAGTCGAACCGGAAGTAAACGCTGTCCGTGTCAAGATTGAGCGACATGCCTGCCAGGATTACGATCAGGAGCGAACTGTCTGTTGATTTACTGATGTCTATAGAGTCCATGTACCACGTACCGACCAGTAATTGTTTGTTCGTATTGCCCGGCCCGCAGGAAAATACAAGGCCTGTTATGGCTGCGGCAACCAGCAGCCCCGTGAAACGCTTTTTCATGGCTGAAAATTTTAATGAGTGCAGGATCAGATGTTGATACGTACGTCCATAAAAAAGTAACCCTGACCGCACGTTAAAACTTACCAGCCACAGACCACAAATCTATTTTTCGCCCGCCATTTCCATGATCGCCTTCCACTCTTTTTCCGTTACAGGTTGCACCGACAGCCTGCCGATGCGCACCAGGGCCATATCCTTCAATCGCTTGTCGGCCTTCACCTGCGTCATGGTAACGGGCTTCTTCAAACGCTTATAAGGCTTCAGGTCCACTACCACCCATGCTTCTTCATCCGTTGTCGGGTCCTGGTAGTGTTCTTTCGAAACTTTAGCAATGCCCACGATTTCCAATCCTTCATTACTGTGGTAAAACAATACCTGGTCACCTTTTTTCATCGACTTCAAATGATTGCGCGCCGCATAATTGCGCACGCCGTCCCAGGTGGTCTGGCCATCCTTTTCCAATTGTTCCCATGAATAAGCGGAAGGTTCGGACTTTACTAACCAGTAAGACATATTCGATGTGTTTTAAGATTTAAATGTACTAATCAATTGCGTCCATTCAGTTGCATAGCTGACAGGAGCTGGTTTGCTACGAATTCATGCCCTTCACGGTTCAAATGGTTGTCCAAAGGATAAAAATACCGCTGTTTGTTCAACTCCGGGAATTTCACAATATGGATGCTCTTCCTGAAGTCATCGGAAAAATTGTTTTTTTTCAGCAACGATTCCACGCTTTCCAGCAAATAATGATCATATGCAGGGTATCGATTGGTGTCTATGATGAATATTTTCCACTTCCTGAAATTGCAATTGCTCTTATATAAGATTTCCAGCAGTGCGCTGGCGGATGGCTGCACATAGCTGCGAGCGTGCGCCGCCGTGTCTGAACGATCAGATAACTGATCACGTAGGTACATCCTGCAAAGCGTGAGCGTATATTTAAAAGGAAAATAGGTCCTCGCCAGCTGATAGCTTGCATGCGTGCGCTCCTGTGTTTGCCGCGAACCTGCGGGCAGGTATCGACCGCTCTCCAGAAAAGCCTTGTTCTCCTCATAATCGTTATAACAGTATTGTATCACGAGGTATTGCAGGTTAGCAGTATCCAGCCTGTTCAACAATAATAGTTGCCGCGCCGTGCCGTAAGAAGTAATGCCTGCGTTCAACACACGCAGGCCTGTCTTATGCTCTATCAATTCCGGGAAAGCTTCTTCTTTTTTCACGCCCCACCCCATTGTGTAAGAATCGCCCAGGCAAATAATTGAAGGCTTGACCAGCGATGCATTGTCATCCCGCAAACCTTGTTTATTAGCATGCACCTGGTTGGAAAATTCAATGTTATCATGATCATACACCGCGTTTTTTTTCAGCGTGTATGATAGAACACTGTCGTACGACAGTTGCGGGAAATTGATTTCATACGTTAGATAATATTCCGTCAGCAATGCATGCAACCGGCCACTGGTCTTTTCCGAGTTCCTAAGCACATAATAAAAGAAACCTTCACAGCCCCCCAACAGCAACAAGAATATTATCCAGAACACGCTTGCCCGCAAACTGCGTTTGAACACATAACGGAACAAGAGGTACAATACCAGCCACAGCAGCACGCCCATCAATAAAAAATATTGAATGCACGTAAGCAAATTATAATGGAAGATGATAGAAGTGGGATTATACCTGTCGAGCAGATGTTTCAAGCCGGTAAGCAGCACAAGCGTCAATACAATAACCAGTACTTTTTTAAGGATAGCCATACTCATGTTGGGGTCATCGGCAACAATCAGCCTTCGGCTAAAGTAAAATTTTTTTATTCAATAAATCCGGGCAAAACCATTTGCCGTAACTATTACATCTCAACATCATTTTAAACAAAACAAATATGAAGATCGTTAAATCGGCACTGACCATGCTGGCAGTAGTATTGCTGTCCCACTCGGGATTCAGCCAAATGAACAAAGAAAAAACGGTAGAAGTGGGAGGAGCCGCCATGTATCCTTCCAAAAACATTGTGCAGAATGCAGTGAACTCAAAAGACCATACCACGCTGGTAACAGCCGTTAAAGCAGCCGGGCTGGTAGAAACTTTGCAGGGACCTGGACCATTCACCGTGTTTGCGCCCACCAACAAAGCGTTCGATAAATTGCCCGCGGGCACCGTGGAAACATTGGTAAAGCCGGAGAACAAGTCAACGCTTACCGGCATTCTTACTTACCATGTAGTAGCGGGCAGACTGGACGCAAAAGAACTGGCCCGCCTCATTAAAGAAGGCAAAGGCACCGCAGAATTGAAAACAGTGAGCGGCGGAAAATTATGGGTGATGATGAAAGGAAATAAAGTGGTATTGAAAGATGAAAAGGGCGGCATGTCTACCGTTACCATCAAGGATGTATACCAGAGCAATGGCGTGATACACGTGGTGGACAATGTGGTGATGCCGGGATAGTTTACCATCCACTCGCCAATACATCCGCAATATGCAGGGTTTGCATGCCCAGTTTTTTATGATTGATATAGCCCTGGATGTGCATGAGGCAGGAAAGGTCGGTAGAGATGATGTATTCGGCCTTTGTTTGTGAGGCGTTGATGACTTTTTGATCGGCCATTCCGATGGAAATGGGCTCGAACTTCACGGCAAAGGTGCCGCCGAATCCGCAGCAGGTTTCCACATCGTTCATCTCTACCAGTTCGAGTCCTTTTACATTTGCAAGCAAGCGGCGCGGTTCAGTTTTAATGCGGCATTCCCGCAGTCCCGCGCACGAATCGTGATAGGTTGCCTTTGCATTCAATGAAGCTCCGAGGTTGTCTGTGTGCAGCACATTCACCAGGAATTCAGAGAACTCAAAGGTTCTTGCTTGTAATGCCTTTACGGCTTTATGAACAGATGAATCTTCGAACAGGATGGGAATATAATTCCGTACAAAACCCACGCACGAAGCGCTCGGGGCCACAATGTAGTCGGTGCCTGAAAAATCTTTTATGAACTTGGAGCAAACGTCCCTGGCGTGGGTCCTGAAACCTGCGTTGAATGCGGGCTGGCCGCAGCACGTCTGTTCTTCGTTGTAGGTAACCGTGCAGCCTGCTTTTTCCAACACTTTGATCATGTTGAAGGCTGTTTGCGGATATAGCTGGTCGACGAAGCAGGGTATGAAAAGCTGAACGTTCATCGTGAATTGTGAGTGGTGAATTGCGAGTTGTGAGTTGTGAGCGGGCGGTATTCACTACTCACCCTTCATTGTTTTCTTTTAAGCGATCCGGCGATACCGGTCATCTTGAGCGCTGTAATAGCGGCCTCCTCTCCTTTATGTCCATGCTTGCCTCCTATGCGTTCCCGGGCCTGCCCCTCATTGTCTACCGTAAGCACACCGAATATCACCGGTACCGGTAGCGTTACATTCAACTGCAGCACCCCATCGGTAACGGCCCTGCATACGTAATCGAAATGCGGGGTATCGCCGCGCACCACGCAGCCCAGGGCGATGAAGGCACAGGGCTTGTCGTCTGAATATTTTTTAGCGTCCCAATACGCTTTTATCGTAAATGGTATTTCGAACGAACCGGGTACCGCAACGGTCCAGATCTTTTGCACGCCCAGCTCTTCCAGCTTCCTGCGGCAGCCGTTTTCCAACTCATCCACGATACCGGCATTCCATTCTGTTTTTACTATAACAATACAGGCATCCTTTGAAAGAATGCCTGTATTTACTTCTAATAATTTGCTGTTGCTTACATCGGCCATAGTCAGTTCAATTATTCTGCCACCGCACCGAGGCGTGCAAGGTATTTGTCAATCTGGTATGCGCGGTCGCTGCCGGGATGTTTTTGTTTTATCTGCTTGTAAGCGTCGATGGCCTCTTTGTTTTTTCCCATCGATTCGTACAGGTAGCCTGCGCGGAACAGGTACTCGCCCGCATTAGCGTGGTCTTCTTCAAAGGTGGCCGCGGCTTGCTTGTACAGGTCGGCCGCTTTTTCCTTGTTGGCGTTATTATTGGTAGACGCGCCCATTTCTGCATAGGTATCGGCCATTAAGGCAATAGCCCTTGCCTTTACCTGTGGCACATCTGTGTCGAAGTCCTCCAGGTGCTTGAGCGCATTCTTGAAATCGCCTTTGCGCAGGTAAATGCTTCCTGCCATCAGCCTGGCGCGGTTAGCGGCATCGGACCCGCTGTAACGGCTGATTACGCGCAGCAATCCTAAGCTGGCGCCGTCGCCATTCAATGCCTTGTCAAGCGAATCGAGGCGGAAGTATTCCTCGGCCTTGAATACCGCTTCTTCTGCTTTTCGGTTATTCGGTATCGTTACCTGCGAACGGTAAATGAAATATCCTCCAACCGCCAATACAACCAGGAGCAGGCCGATGGAAAGGGGCTTGCTATATTTTGACCAGAATTGGTCGGGCCTTCTTTGTGGTGCACGTTGTTCCTGCGCTGCGGGGGCTTTTTGTTTTGTTTCTGCCATGATTATTTTCAAATTTCAAATCACAAAAATCAAATCTCAATCTACAATGAACGGGTAGTTCTGATCTACATAAACATCTTTCAGCACTTCGTCGTCATTCGGCCAGGGCGATTCTTCGGCAAATTTTACAGATTCATCTACGTGGCCGTTTATTTCCTGGTTAATGGCGTTGATCTGCTCTTCGGTTGCCATCTTTTTTTCTCTGATGGTGCGCAAGACCAGCTCTATGGGGTCGCGCTGCTTGTATTCTTCTACTTCTTCCTTGGTCCTGTATTTCTGCGGGTCCGAAATGGAATGCCCTTTATAGCGATAGGTCTTCAGTTCCAGCAATGTTGGACCGTCGCCTTCGCGTGCCCGCTTTACGGCGCGGGAAACTGCATCGTGAACGGTTTCGGCCGTCATGCCGTCAACCGAGTCGGCCGGCATTTCATATGCATCGGCCAGTTTGTAAATGTCCACCACGTTGGAGGTGCGGGTAACCGAAGTACCCATCGCATAGTTGTTGTTCTCGCAAATGAATACCACCGGCAGCTTCCATACCATGGCCATATTGAACACTTCGTGCAACATGCCTTGCCTGGCCGCGCCATCTCCAAAAAAAGTGAGGCAAACATTATCGGTGCCTTTGTATTTCTCGGCGAACGCAATGCCGGCTCCTGTGCCTATCTGTGCGCCTACGATGCCGTGGCCGCCATAGAAGTACACGTCCTTGCCAAAAAAGTGCATGCTTCCACCCTTGCCCTTGGCGCATCCTGTAGCCTTCCCATACAACTCGGCCATACAGGCATTGGCGCTGATACCTTTGGCAAGGGCCAGTCCATGGTCCCTATAGGCCGTAATGAAAGGGTCCTCCTGCCGGGTGGCCGTCATACAGCCCGCGGCGATGGCTTCCTGCCCTACATAGGCGTGGAAGAAGCCCCGGATCTTGCCTTCCATCTTGTACTTTTCTTCTGCTTTTAATTCAAACTGCCTGATCAGGTACATCAATTTGTACCAGTATAAGTAAGTATCTGCCGAAAATTGAGTGGCCAAGGGCTGAAAATTTGAGGTGCAAAAATAGGGGAAAAGCTCCAACATTCCGCTTTCGCTGATGCGGTTTGCCACCTCTTGCCGCGATTGGCTGTCAAAATGGCGATTCGTCTTAGATTCGCCTTAGATTCGTCTAAGGTTCGTCTGGGCCCCGCCCCTGGTTTTTAGTGGGATTGACAGAGTGTCAACCCTTATCTTGCACCCCATGCTTGTCCTGCGCCATATAAGTCTTTACCAGTTCAAAAACTATTTCAGCCAGTCGTTCGATTTTAACAAGCGCATCATCGGCATTTGCGGTAAAAACGGCCGGGGCAAGACCAACCTCCTCGATGCCATTTACTACCTCTGCTTTACCAAAAGCTATTTCACCCGGTCGGACCAGGCAAATGTATACTTGCCTGCCGGACAGGCGGGCCCCGCCTCTGGCTTCAGGGTGGCCGGCAACTTTGAGCTGGGCACCGAACCCGCCGAGGTAGCCTGCGTGCTGCGCGAAACCGGCAAAAAAGAATGCCTGCTCAATGGCCGGCATTACGAGCGGTTTGCGGACCATATAGGAAGGTTTCCCTGCGTGCTGATAGCGCCGGACGATGTGCAGATCGTAACCGGTGGCAGCGAAGAACGCCGAAGGTTCCTGGATGCCCTGCTGTCGCAAATGGACGCCGAATACCTGAAAAAATTGATGGAATACAACCGAGTGCTGCAACAACGCAACGGCTTGTTAAAATCTTTTGCCGAGCAAAGAAGGACAGACCAGCAACTGCTGGACGTATTGAATGTGCAGCTCGGGCGCCCCGCGGCTTTTATCTTCAACAGGCGCCGCGATTTTTTGTACGACTTCGTGCCCATAGTGCGGCAGTACTACCGCGAGATCTCCGGCGAAGATTACCTGATAGATGTAATATATGAAAGCCAGTTGTTGAAACAGGATTTCAAAGAACTGCTGGAATGGAACCAGGAGCGCGACATAATATTGCAACGCACTACCGCCGGCATTCATAAAGACGATCTCTCTTTAACCCTCGAAGGAAGCCCGTTCAAGGCCATGGCTTCGCAGGGACAACGCAAGAGCATGTTGTTTGCGTTGAAACTCGCTGAATTTGAATCGCTCAACCGGCACAAAGGATTTCCACCATTGCTCTTGCTTGACGACGTATTTGAAAAGCTCGACGCGGGCCGCATGCACAACCTGCTGGAATACGTATGTTGTAAAAACCGCGGGCAAATATTTCTCACCGATACGCATTGCGAGCGCTTGCAATCTGCCGTAGCCGCATTGAACCAACCATTTGAAATAATTCAGCTGTAATGCACGGCATGCGTGCATAACTCGGAGGCCAAATCCATAGCTCATTACTTCAATAGTTGTACTTTCGCGGCATGGGCGAATTTTCTTCCATGCAGGAGGCGCTGAAGCAGTTTTTAAATCAAAGCAGGCTGAAAGGTGACTTGCAGGCGCTGCAAATAGATGAGATCTGGGAGAAGCTCATGGGCAAAACCATTTCAAAGTATACCCACTCCATAAGGATCATACAGCATACGCTTTTCATTACCACTACCGTTGCTCCACTGAAGCAGGAATTAATGTACCAGAAAGAAAATATCATCAAGCGTGTGAATGAAGCATTAGGCGAATCGGTGATTAAGGAAGTGGTTATTAAATAAAGTTATCACGTCATGGGTCATTAATCATTGACCTAATGACCCCATGACTTAATGACCTATCCTTACTCTCGGGTCTACCAATCCATACAACACATCGGCGAGCAGGTTAATGAGTATAAAGAAGAAGGATGCCACCAGCACGGATCCCATCACTACGGGAAAGTCGAGCTTTTCCAGTGCATCCACCGTTACCTTGCCGATCCCCTTCCATCCAAAAATATACTCCACGAAAAAAGCGCCGGCCAGCAATTCCGCAAACCATCCTGTTATAGCAGTGATCACGGGATTGAGCGCATTGCGCAGCGCGTGCTTCCATATCACCATTTTTTTACTGAGGCCTTTTGCATATGCGGTGCGTATGTAGTCCTGGTTAAGCACATCGAGCATGGAGCTGCGTGTGAGTTGGGTAATGATGGCCAGCGGCCTGATGCCCAGCGTGAGTGCCGGGAGAATCAGGTTTTGCAGTTCCAGGGTCCTGCCTTCGAAGGGATCGGTATCGTACAGGCTGCCGGTCATGTGCAATCCTGTATAATCGCTCAATACAAAGCCGAACAGGTATGCAATCAGTATGCCCATAAAAAACGAGGGCGCCGAAATGCCCAGCACGCTGACAAATACCGCAGACGTATCCATCCAGGTATCTTTTTTTACCGCGGCCAGCACGCCCAGCGCAATGCCTGCCACTGTTGCCAATAGCATGGCCGCAAATGCAAGAATGATGGTGCCGGGCAATGCATCCATCAATATTTCCCATACGTCCTTGCGTGTTTGGTACGACCTGCGGAGGTAAGGCAGTTTAATCGCCAGGTTTTTTTCTCCGCCGATGAATACGCCTTTTAATCCTTTGCGTTCAATTTCTTCGTTGGAGTGAACAGCGATCACCGACACGTCGTTCAGGTACAATACAAACTGTTTCCATTTAGGCTGATCGAGGTAAAGGTCTTTACGGATGTTTTCCTGCGTGGCAGCGTCGGCCCGCTGTCCTATTATCAATCTCGAAGGATCGCCAAAACCCTGGAAAAGGAAGAATACCAATATGATCACGCCCAGCATTACCAGCATGCCATATATCAGCTTTCTTATGAAGTAGCGGAGCATGTAATTATTGTTCTCTTATTTCCGATGCTGCCTTGTTTGCATCTTCATACGCCCATTTGTTCACCACGGTGGCATCGTTGATAAGATAAATGGTGATGGATGAACGCGATGCTGTTTTTATGGCAACAGCATCGCAGCTCAGGTAATTTAATGGAAGCTTGCCTTCGAATATTTTATCAATGGCGGCTTTTGTATCGGCCGGTGTGGAGGTTGCCACCGAAAAATCGGCATTCAATTCGCGGGCCGCGTTGTACACCAGGTTCAGGTGGGCGGCGTGTTCGCTTAGGTCAGCGGGTATATCGCGTACAAACAACAACACTTTTCTGCCCGGCATGCTGAAGTATTGATTGGTGACATCCATGCCGGTACTGTCTTTCAATGAAAAATCGCGGATGGCCGCTTGTGCGTTTCCTTTTCTCACCAGCTTATCATATCGCTTCACGAAAGTGTACTGGTCGCCGAAGTCGTCGGGGAATTTATCGGCCGTAAATTCAATATCCTTACCGTCTTTGCGGTACACGAAGGTAATTACGCTGCTATCTGGAATGGCGCCGGGGGGTATCTTCATTTTTTCCAGCACATTGTTCCCTTTTTTATAGGGCAGGCAATCTACCAGCGGCAGGTGTTCCAGTACATGCCATTGCATCCACAATGCGGCCAGCGTTGTAACCAGCAGCACCGCGATATTGGCATTGCGCGAAAACAGCGGTTGAACTTTATGGCGATTGAGAAAAAGCAATACGATCAATCCTGTAAGCACCAGGTCCTTGATAAAAGAATCCCAGGCAGTAAGCTTGATGCAGTCGCCGAAGCAACCGCATTCCTTGATATCGCCCGAAAGCACCGCATAGCCTGTAAGGAAAGTAAAGAAAATGATCAGCAGCAACAGCAGCCAGCTAAACAACCTGAACTGCCAGCCGATGAGCACCGCCATCCCCGCAATGATCTCGAACGCAATGATGATGATGGAAAATGCGAGTGTAAAATCGTGCAGTCCATGCCAACCCCATACCTCGAAAAATTCCTGCATTTTATAGCTCAGGCCCAATGGATCATTGGCCTTTACCAGTCCTGAAAAAATGAACAGGACGCCTACGATAAAGCGTGATATGTTGAGTAGAACCCGCATGAGCGTATAGTGTTATGACGTATGCTTTCCTTCTGCAATCAGTATCAACGCAAACACCGCATAGTTGATGATGTCGGTATAGTGTGAATGGATGCCTTCGCTGATGATGGTTTTACCGTCGTTGGACAGGATCTGGCGGATGCGCATGAGCTTCATCAGGATCAGGTCTACAAAACTCTCCTGGCTCATGTCGCGCCAGGCTTCCCCGTAATCATGGTTCTTGTCCTGCATCACGCGCTTTACTGATTTCACCTGCTCATCGTACCAGGCCGATACCTGTTCGGCAGGGACGTCTTCAATAGCGATTTCCTTGAGCTCCAATTGGATCAATCCGATGATGCTGTAATTCACGATGCCAATGAATTCGCCGGTAACATCCTCTCCCACCCTGTTCACGCCTTTTTGCTGCAGGGTGCGGATGCGTTGCGCTTTGATAAATATCTGGTCAACGATAGAGATGGTACGGAGTACGCGCCAGGAAGTTCCATAGTCCTGTGTTTTGCGGATGAATATATCCTTGCACGCTTTTATCGCTTCATCGTACTGGCGGTCTGTATTGCTCATTACTTCAGTTGTGGCCATCAGGGTGGAATTAAAGCCGAAAATATTTCACATCTTTAAGCTCTCAAAAATAAAGATAACAGGTTAATGTTCACCCTGAATTGTAATGGACGGTTGCTGGCTGTGGATAAACCGCTCGTAATGGGCATTATCAACACTACGCCCGATTCGTTTTACAGCGGCAGCCGGTTCACCGATATCAGCGATATCCTGCGCCAGGCAGCGCAAATGCTGCGCGATGGAGCGGATATGTTGGATATCGGCGGTCAAAGCACCCGCCCCGGAAGCGCGCAGGTTGGCGCAGCCGAAGAACTCCAGCGCGTACTGCAGGCCATTGGCACTGTGTCCCTTCATTTTCCCGAAGCCATTATTTCCATCGATACCTATCATGCCTCGGTGGCCAGGCAAGCCGTGGAAGCCGGGGCCTGTATCGTCAACGATATCAGCGGGGGCCAGGACCAGGATATGCTACCAACGGTGGCATCCCTGAACGTTCCGTATGTATGCATGCACATTAAAGGAATGCCCGACACCATGCAGCAATACGCCGAATACGAGGACGTGTCAAAAGAAGTGCTGGACTATTTCATTCGTAAAAAGGAGCAGTGCCTGCAAGCGGGCATCAAAGATATCATCATCGATCCGGGTTTCGGTTTTGCAAAAACCGCGGGGCATAACTTCACCTTGCTGCACAACCTGTCCGTGCTGCACATGCTGCAGTGTCCCATACTGGTGGGATTATCGCGCAAGTCAACCATTTATAAAACTCTGGGCACCGATGCCGCAGGCGCCCTCAACGGCACCACTGTTATGAATACCATCGCATTGCTTAATGGCGCGCATATCCTTCGCGTGCACGATGTAAAGGAAGCAAAGGAAGCGGTTAATTTAGTGAGTGCGTATACAGGGGCGGTCGGTCATTAGGTCATTAGGTCACTAGGTCAATGGGTCATTAGGTCATTAAGTATCTTGATCTATTGATTTTTCACCAAATGACTCAATGACCTAATGACCCAATGACTGGATAAATTTAGTGTTTGTGCGTAGTATCCGGTACAGGCTGCGGCTGGAAAGGTTGTATCTGCGGCTGCTTGGGGGCATCCTGCACATCCACGATCTCTATCTCGAATATCATCGGCTGAAAAGGCTTAGCGTCCGGAATGCGCGGTTGCTGCTCACCGTAAGCCAATGGCCCTGGAATGTATAGCGTGCCCTTTCCTCCTTTTCTGAACAGGGGCACTCCATCATGCCATCCCGCAATGATCTGGTCGCGGCCCACCACAAACCTCACAGGATCACCACCGGCCATGTTGCTTTCGAATTCTTTCTCCGAAGGTATCAGCTTGCCGGTATAGCGGACGCTCACCAGCTTGCCCGAGTCGCACTTTGGACCATCGCCCAGGGTTTTGATCTCTACATAAGTGCCCAGAGCGGTCTTTTGCAGGTTTGATTTTTTGGCTATGTAATCTGCAAATACCTTGTCCTGCTTTGCTTTTTCTGCCTCTACCACTTTCATGCGGTCTGCATTGAATGCCTGTTCGTTCTCGAACACTTCCAGGATTTTGAAAGTAAAAGTGAGCTTGTCCTCTTTTCTCATATATGCCGGCAAGCCGAATTTTTTATTAATGCTGTCACCCAGCATCACTACTACCAGGCTGTCCCCCTTGCGCACAGAGGTAAACAGTTCTTCAGGCTTGTATACCGGGCCCGGGCTATCTACTCCTAAATAGATCGGGGAAGCGCTATAGCTTTCGAACATCACGGAATCCCTTACCTTCTGAGTGAAATGAAATTTTATGATCTGGCCTTTTTTTGCAACAGGCCCTTTTTCGTCGGAATATATTTTATATACCAACCCGCTTTTCGTTTTCTTGTACTCCTGTGAGCAGGAAGCCAGCGTGGCCGCCGCCATGAACAGGAACAACATTCTTTTTTGCATTGTAGATGGATTATAATAATTGAGATGATTTCAATTGAAGCGAATTTTCCTTGACGGCGTTAATGAATCGTTGAACGGTTTTTTCCAATGTTTCCGTGCTGCGGCCGCCAGCCGCGTTAAAATGTCCTCCCCCGTCGAAATACTTACGCGCAAAAGTATTTACATCGAAATTGCCTTTGCTGCGGAACGATAATTTTATTTCTTCATTTCTGTCGATGATGAGCGCCGCCAGCTTCATGCCCTGGATGGATAAAGGATAATTTACGAGCCCTTCCGTGTCGCCGGTTTTGATATTGTACTTTACCAGGTCTTTCCACGGAATGGCAATGTAAGCGGTATCGTACTCATACATCACTTCCAGGCGGTTCAGTAAGACGTGACCTATAAAGCGCAACCTTGCCTCCAGGAAATTGTCATAAACAGCCTCATGGATGAGGGTATGCTCCAATCCCTTGCTTTTGAGGTCGGCCACCATTTTATGTACGGACAAAGTGGTGCTGGGGAAACGGAACGACCCAGTATCTCCCATAACTCCTGCATACAGGCATTGTGCCGCGTCCAGGTCAATGGAATCCGCATGGCCCGATTCGATGATAAGGTCATACACCATTTCACAGGTGGAGCTTTTGCTGACATCGCTGACGCCGTAATCGAAGATCTCCACCTGCGGTTGCTGGTGATGATCGATCAATATCTTCGTGCACTTAAGGGCTGCCAGCATGCCGGCCATGTGCCTGGTGCGGCCAAGATGGTTGAAGTCAAGGCAAAACAACCAATCGGCATTTACCAGCGCCGCGTCTACTTTTTCCCTGTCTTTGGTACTTTCAAAGTCCAGCACACGCTCGCTGCCAGGCATCCATTTCAGGAAGTCGGCCCAATTGGTGGGAGAAATAACAGTAATGGAATGGCCGAACTGTTTTAAAAAATGATAAAGCCCAAGCGATGAGCCCATGGCATCGGGATCAGGCTTTTGGTGCATGGTGATCACGATGTTCCGGGGCTTCGTGAGATGTGGATATATTTCAGAGACAGGTTTCATAAAAATGCCTGCAAAGTTGCGGAAATAAAGGGCAAATGCCAAAAATCCATCGCAAACGCTTAGTTTTGCGCGGCAAAAAGAGCAATATGAGTAACAGAACCTTTACCATGATCAAGCCCGACGCTATGAAAAAAGGTGTGCAGGGACAGATCATCGACCGCATCATCCAGGCAGGATTTCGCATTGTTGCCCTCAAAATGACCAAATTGGGGAAGGAAAAAGCAGGTGAATTTTACGCAATCCACAAAGAGCGTCCCTTTTACGGTGAGCTGGTGGAGTTCATGAGCAGCGGCCCCATTATCGCCGCCGTACTGGAAAAAGACAATGCGGTAACCGCCTTCCGCCAGTTTATAGGCGCCACCGATCCCGCCAAGGCAGAAGAGGGCACCATTCGTAAGCTGTATGCGTCGTCTGTTGGTGAAAACGCCATTCACGGAAGCGATAGCGATGAAAACGCGGCGATCGAAAGCAGCTTTTTCTTCAGCGGGCTGGAACAGTTTTGATCAACACGTCAATATCATCCATATGATAAAAAAATCCCAAAGAGCTTCTTTGGGATTTTTATTTAAAGTTTTCTTTACGTTTAGCGTTCCGTGGATTGCGTTATGTAATATGGTTTGGCATTATAGTTGTCCTTGCTTTTCCATACTAAACACGCTATCGTAGAAATGAGAACAAGTCATGCGCTTTTAATAGCATCCATCGTTGTAATGGCAATGACCCTTACTTTATTCATCACCGCCTAGCTAACCCAGGTTTCTATATAACGATCCTCCTTGTTATTTTTCAAACAGGGAGGATTTTCTTTTAGGCTGCATCCGCGGTCTTCTTGGGCGGCGGTGGCGGAACATTCTTAACGGGCTTTACCGTGTAACCGGCCTTGCGCAAAAGGTTGATCATTCCCAGTTCACCGGGCAGGTGCCCCGCTCCTACTGCTATCAGGATGGGCTTATCGCGCAGAATGGTTTCCAGTTGTGTTACCCAGCGTTTATTGCGGTCGTACACCAGCAGGTCGAGGTATTCGCTAATGCCGCCTTCTGATTTAGTGGTCAGGTCTTCCATTTTTTGCAGGTCCTGTTCACGGTAAACTTTGATCAGGTCGGCGGTATTGTTCTTAAACAGGTGTATGCTGTCGATATAATGCAGCAACTCCTTGGCCTGTTTTTGATATGGAATGCTGTCGAACAGCCCAGCCTGGAACTCCGCGGTTTCCAATCCCAGTATTTCTTTATCGTATTGATTGGCCTCCTGCATGATGCTTATTTCCATGCCATTGGTCTTTTCGCATCCCATGCCCGACTCACTGATGAGGCTTGTAAGCATATACGGCTTGAAGCGTTCCATCATTGAAAAAGGAAGGATGGACCGGTTCTTTTCAAAATATGCTTTCACACGGGCGTATTCTTCCCGGCTGAGCAGGTCCGATAATTTGGTGTTATCGGTCATACGCACGTATTTGAATGCGCTCATTAATTGCGCGAAATCATCCATGTCTATCTCGAAGTAGATGCGGTCTGCTTCGCGGATGGCTTTTTTAAGATTGATGCTTAGCCGGGCGTCTTCGGCGCACAGCAGGTGCATGGTGCCAAAGAGGTACGAAGGTGTTTTCAGGTCCTTACCCGATATTTCCCACAACAACGTGTTCTCCAGCTTTGGCGAAGGCTTTTTAACCGTTGTTACCGATTTTGTTTTAGGTTTTGATGAAGTATTGCGTGAAGATGCGGGCTGCGATTGCGATGCGGCACTCAACACAGACAATATCCCGAAGGCAAGCCACATGTATTTCATGACTGTTTATAGTTTGTATTTTAATGTGCAGATGTGCAAATGTGCGAATGTGCAAATGTTTGGTCGCTTATGTATCATAACAGAACTCTTATAATCTGCACATCTGCATATCTGCACATTTGCACATCACCCCAAAGATACCGCCTCTTCGCCATACAATTGCCCTTTGAATTTGAGGGATGGCGAGGCGATGAAAGGCCCAAGGCCCAGGCTGTCCCATTTTTTATCTACCGACACGATAGTGGCGTCGTCGGCAACGATAATGTTCGGCCAATCCCGCTGGAAATTATCGTGTTCGCGGGTTTTGCGCGTTCCATCTAAACCAAGACAGGCAAAAGTTTTTCCGGGTTGCGCCAGCGAGGGGCGCTGCACGGGTATGCTGTCCCGCTTAGGGTCCAGGTTGTTACAGAATCGCCACAATGCAATAGCAATGTCATGTGCATCCACGGTATCTTCTACATACAGGATTATTTTCACGCCTTCCATTTCTTCCAGCGCCGCCAGCCGCTGGTGCAGCTCGCGTACATGTCCTTTGCGGTTTTTCCGGGCCGATACTATCAAGCAGGGGATTTGTTGCTGCAACAGTGAAACATTTGCGGCGGTAATTTCCTGGAACGCGCTCTTGAGCGACTGTTCCGACAACCGCCCATGATCGTATTCCGGCAACAGATGATATTGCTCATCTGTTTCTTCCTCGTACTTGGTAGTACCATCGATGCACATTTTTCCCCCAAAGCCCAGTTTGCTGCAACTGTGGTCCAATACATCCATCGGCCCCTGGCTGAATACCACATCGGCAACGGGATTGATATTGTTGAAAACATATCGTGCCAATGCCTTGTAATCAGTAATGCGCACGCCTTCATCCGCCAATACCAATATTTTATTGAACATCATTTGTCCCGCTCCCCACATGGCGTTCATTACTTTTTGTCCCTGCCCCGCATATTCTTTGTGTATCTGCGCAATGGTAAGGTTGTGAAACACGCCTTCGACGGGCATGTCCATATCCACTATTTCTGGCACCATAGTCATTTTCATGGGAGCCAGGAATATTCTTTCGGTGGCCTTGCCGAGCCACGCATCTTCCTGCGGCGGTATGCCTACAATAGTAGCGGGATAAATGGGGTTGCGCTTGTGTGTAATGCAGGTAACGTGAAAGCGCGGGTACCAATCGGGCAATGAATAATAACCCGTATGATCACCGAATGGCCCTTCCCAGATCAGTTCATCATTGGGATCGACATATCCTTCGATCACAAAGTCTGCATCGGCGGGCACTTCCAGGTCAGGTTGGGTAATGCAACGCACCAATTCTACTTTCTTTTTCCTGATAAAACCTGCGAGCATGTATTCATCCACGTTTTCCGGCAGCGGCGCTGTGGCGGAATATGCATAAGCGGGATCGCCGCCAAGGGCAACGGCCACGGGCATGCGCTTTCCAAGTTTTTTGTATTCATTAAAATGGCGTGCGCTCACTTTGTGTTTATGCCAGTGCATGCCCGTAAGCGTGGGTCCAAACACCTGCATGCGGTACATGCCCACATTCCTGGAACCTGTATTAGGGTCTTTGGTATGAATAACCGGCAGCGTAACAAAAGGCCCGCCGTCCTTAGGCCAGCAAGTAATCACAGGCAATTTGCCAAGATCGGGCGGTTGCATCACCACTTCCTGGCATGCGCCCCTGCCACGTTTAACTTTGGGCATCCACGAAGCAAATTGTCCAAGCTTGGGCAACATGCTCAGCTTGTCCAATATATTTTCTTTAGGCTTGGTCAGCAATTTGAACAGCGCTTCAATTTCCTTCGCGATATCATCCAGGCGTTGAACGCCCAATGCCAGGCACATTCTTTTTTCACTGCCATACGCGTTCATCAATACAGGAAAATCATAGCCTGTTTGTTCAAACAGCAGTGCCTTACCACCGCCCGGGCTTTTGCTCACGCGGTCGGTTATCTCTGCCATTTCAAGATGGGGATCGACGTAGGTTTTGATACGGACCAATTCTCCGGCCTTTTCCAGCTCGTTCACAAAATGCTGCAGGTTCTTATATGCCATTTGGCAAAGTTATGCCAAGGAGGTGCTATAATAATGCAAATGTGTCTAAGGAACCGCTTTGGAGCAGGTGTATTGCAGAGGAATTTCAACTGCCCGCCCACATATTGATGGATCTGCGCATCAGAATTTCGGGCAACTAGTTTTGCCTTTGCCTCCGCCCAGCAGGGCGTTGCCGATGCCGATGGTTGCAGTAATGCCGGAAAAATAATACCAGTCCTTGGATTTTGCGCCGCCGCGGACGCTTCCCTCTGGAGGATAAGTTTGAATGCCGTCCTTTAATTCACCGCCCCTGTATGAAAGTTCCACCGCCTTTGAGCCACGGGCTGCTTCCAATATAAAAGGATCTACATAGGTAGTGCTTAGGTCGTCGATATAATCCGAAAATGTTTTGCGCAGGCTGAATTCATAGGCCAGCGTAACTTTTTCGCTCACCTTTAGCCTAAGGCCGGCGCCGAAGGGTATCGCGAACTGGGTGAGCTTATACAACTTGCGATCGGGATATTGTGCCAGTCCCTGGCCTTCGGTCCCGAGCGGCTGCAGGTAATGTTTACCGCCGGTTGAATCGAAAGTATAGGGATTGAAACGGAATATCGCCACGCCGCCGAAAGCGTATGGTGTAAATTGTTTCTCCTGCAGGTCAAACAACGCATATTCCGCCAGCAAGCTTCCTTCTAATATTCTTGTGTGAAAATTGAGGTTGCGTGGTTGCAGCGATGGTTTGTTCCTTTTATCGTCTGCGCTCAGTTTTCCGTAGAACATGCCGCCCTTTACTGAAAAATGATTCGTGAGATCGTATTTTAATCCAAGTCCGAATGCGCCATGCGCCTGGTCGAGGGTCAGGGGCTTGCCTTGAAGGTCGCCGTAGTAGTTCGAAAATCCGCCTGATACCACGAGATGTAACCGGTTTTGGGCAGCGGCAAGCACAGGCATCAATAATACAAGGAATAGGGTCCGTTTCATGCGGGAAATTTGTGCTTTAGACGCAAGTTTCAAGCCAAAACCGAAAATGTGTGCGGTTGCGGGCACACCAAATTTGGGGGTAAGCGATCTTTTAGAGCAGATATACATGCAAGCAGTGCTTAATACGTAAGTCTGTTTTCCATGGCGGACCGGTTCATCTTAATGCCGCGCAACTGCACGTTTGACTGATCCATAGCACATTTACGGTCTTCCTAAAACACTGTTGCCGGCTGGGATTTTCCCAAGTATAAACGCTTCTGATACTGATTGGTTTAGGAGTAGTTTTATATTGGTTTCAGTTGCACCTAAATCCACTTCTATGAAAACATTTGTACGCGACTGTATACTGCTGATCACCTTAACCATGTCCGCGCTGTCCGGTTCGGCCCAGTGTGCTGCAGGATGGAATAGCGCCACCATCAACTGGGACAATCTCGATTACCTCACCAGGACAGGCAACTATAGCGCGTTTGTCACTAACCAAATGCGCGACACCCAATATTTTACCATCGGTGTTAATCGTGTGAAGGTTCAGTTGAATACTATTGCCACCAACGGAGAAAATACTATCAACACCGCGGAAGCGGGCGCTTACGGCACCGGCTCCGACGTTGAGTACAACGGCCTCGGTAGCATAACGTTCACCTTCGATGACCTGGTGCAGAACCTGCAGTTCAGTTTATTCGATATAGACATCAGCCAGGTAGTGACGGTTACTGCAATCAACGATCTGCTGGCTCCACTTGATATTACCATGTCTGCGGTTACCGCCGGCATCATTACCGTTGCAGGTAGTGGCACGACTACCGCTACTGCCACAGCGGCTGCAGTTGCAGCGGGTAATACTGATACACGCGGTACGCTCAACATTCTCATTGCCGGTGGAACGCGTGGTGTAAAAACAGTAACCATCACCTTTACAGGCTCTCCAGGTAATACATGGTTGTCGGACCTTACTGCCTGCGTGGCTGGCAACTTCCCTAACAACTATTATATATCGCAAAGGCCGTTTACAGGACAGCCCGCGTATTATCTTGTTACACCCGACAACAACTCGGTGTATTTATTCAACCCGCTTACAGGTGTTTCGGACTGGCTGTTCAGCGAACCTTCATCGCCCTGGGTAAACTCGATGGCCTACGACCACGTGAACAAGGTATTGTATTATGTAATGGACAACCCCTCGCCCGTTAGTACCAATAGATCATTGAAGAAATATGATTTCAACACTGAATCCATCAGCACCGTGGTGGCCGACGTTACCACACTCGGTATTCCTTTGTACGACATCGTGGTTGAATCGGCGGGCGCTGCATTTTATAATGGCTCGCTGTTCCTCGGCATTGAAGGAACCAACAGCGGAAAAAACTCAGGCCGCGAATCCATCATCTGGCGGATTGATTTCGACGCCATGCAAAAACCCATCAGGGCAAGCCAGGTGTTTGCAAGGCCCGCTGACAATGGAAGCGGTACGCTCACACACGATTGGGGCGATTTTACCATCAAGGATGGAACACTCTATGATTTTAATACCGGTAACGTGGGCAGCACCTCGCAGTTCGTGCATTTTAACATGCAATCGGGCAACGCAACCTTTTTTAATACCAATGGCAGCCCCGCTCCCATCCAGGCCGGGCAAACATGGAACGGTACCTTGTACTGGACGGGTGGGCAAGCCCCTGAGTCAGGCCGCGTTGCGGTGTATAATGAAAATGGAACCATCGGTCCCAAAATAACTGCCACCACTACTGCATGTTCACCACCCTGGGTAGGCCGCGCGGGTGATGCCTCTGATCCCTTCAGGCCGAAGAGCGATTTCGGCGACGCACCCAATTCATATGATCCGGTCCCGATGGAAAAGGCCACGCATGAATTTAACTGTAACCTGCGCCTCGGTCTCACATTCGACCGCGAATGGGATAAAACGCCTTCAGCCGATGCAACTGCCGACGGTACGGATGAAGATGGTATTACCACGGTATCGGTACTGCCGCGCGGAGTAGTTAGTTATGTGCAGGACGTACGTGTGTTCAACAATACAGGTTCCAATGCTACCCTGGCAGCATGGCTCGACTATGATGGCGACGGAGTATTTGAACCTACCGAAGGCGTTACACGCACCATCACTACCAATGCCGCTATGCAAACCGTTACGCTTGCATGGGCCGGGATACCGGTGAGCCTTCCCGTGGGAAGCCGCACGTTTATGAGGATCAGGATCACTTCAGCCGCTAATGGCATGACCGTAAACAATCCCACGCGCTGGTATTCCAACGGTGAGGTGGAAGATTATACCGTGCACGTGCAGGTGATACTTCCTGTTGACCTGCTATCATTTACGGCCCAGGCAGAGAACAATGAGCGCGTGAAGCTGAGCTGGGCTACCGGTAAAGAGGTCTTTTTCCAGGGATTTGAACTGGAGCGCAGCATCGATGGTTTAAGCTGGAAACAGTTTGCAGCGGTTATTGCTAATTCCAACGGGAATGATCACAATACTTACCAATTCTACGACGAAAATCCTGAACAGGGTAAATCATATTACAGGTTGAAGATGGTGTCGGCCGACGGCAGCTATCAGTACAGTGCCGTTCGTGCAGTGGACATTAAAAGGGCTAATGGCGGAATAAGATTGTTGCCTAACCCGGTGAAGACATTCACGGTAGTAACGTTTACGTACGACCGAAACGAAACCGGTGCCCTATCTGTCATAGCCGCCAACGGCGTTCAGGTGATCCATAAACCCATTGTATTGTCGCGGGGATTGAACCAGGTGCCGCTGGATAATCTGCGCACGCTTGCTCCCGGAGTGTACGTTGTGCAGGTGATCACGCCAGGCAGTACCATGAGCAGAAAGATGACGGTACAATAAATAATGTATGCTGTTAACCCATATCTATGAAACGGACCATAATATCCATATTGGTGCTGGCCGGTGTAGTGGTGGCAGTCATGTATTATGCGGCAGCACGGCCTGGTGTCGATTCCTATGAATTCGAGGAAGCAGAGAAGCAATCGGGTGTCAATAAGCAACTGAATTCATGGTGGTGGTCGCGTGCCTACCCCGAGCCCGGCGATATCAACGAAAAGTTCTACCAGGCATGGCTTCATGCGCAAAGCATGAAAAAGCCTTCTGATATCTTATACCGCAATCCCGCATTCAGCGGCAACTGGCAGGGCATCGGCCCCAGCCAGAATATAGGCGGACGGATACTTTGCATTGCGGTGGACCCGCAAAATTCCAACAACCTTTTTGCAGGAAGCGCCAGTGGCGGCATCTGGAAATCGGTAACAGGCGGTGCCGGTACCAACGCCTGGCAGCACGTTGTTACAGGTTTTCCCGTGTTGGGTGTGGCTTCCCTCATCATTCACCCTGCAAATTCCAATATTATTTATGCGGGCACCGGCGAAGTGTACCGAACGGACACTTCCAATATCGGTTTCAATGTATGGAAAGCCAGGGGCACCTATGGAGTAGGCATTTTAAAAACCACCAATGGCGGTATCACCTGGAGCCAGGTTTTTAACAGACCGATGTCGGGACTGTTTGGGGTACAGATGCTGAAATTCGACCCGCTGAATGCAGACATCGTATATGCGTGTACGACAGATGGATTGTACAAGACGCTCAATGCCGGCGGTACATGGACCAGGATATTGAATAAGATCTATGTATCAGATATTGCCATTCATCCCACCGATCCCAACCAATTGGTGGCAGCGGTAGGTAACCTTCAAAACAGCGATAAAGGAATTTACCGCAGCACCGACGGCGGTGTTGCATGGACAAAAATAACCAACGGACTTCCCGCATCCTTCGATGGTTTTATAAGATTGGACAATGTGAGCGCAGCGCCTGGCGTGATCGTGGCCAGCATCGGCCGGTCGGCGGGTACTTCGCAAAATGAGTTGTTCCGCTCTACAGACTTCGGTTCTTCATGGACGGTATTGAGCAATTCCAATCACTGTCAATATCAATTCTGGTTTGCGCACGACGTAGCCATCAATCCTTCCAATACCAACCAGTTGGTAATGGGCGGCGTGCCGCTGTACCGTTTTACGCTTCCATCGTCGCGTACCAGTATCGGCGGAGTGCATGCAGATGTTCATGATGTTGAGTTCGATCCGCGCAACAGCAATACCGTGTATGTTGCGTGTGATGGCGGTGTATATAAAAGCACTAATGCCGGCGGTTCATTTTCTATGATCAATGGCGGCCTGCAGGCCGTGCAGTTTTATGCTTCGCTGGCAGTGTCGCCTGCTAATCCCAATATTATCGTAGGAGGCTTGCAGGACAATGGCGTGGTGCGATACAGTGGTACCAGCTGGAGCAGCGTAGCGGGTGGCGATGGTGGTCCTTGTGCATTTCATCCTACCAATGGCAACATCGTATTTGCGTCAAACGATGCAAGGCGCGTGGTGCGTTCTACCAATGGAGGAACTGGTTTTGGCGCCGAGGTGTTGAACAGTTGGGCCTTTGTGGCAGACTCGCGTACGGGATTTATGGCGCCGATAGCCGTGAGCAAATCCAATCCTTCAATCGTGTACGTGGCATCGGACAACCTGCATAAAAGTACTTCCGGCGGTACGGCGGGTTCCTGGTCGGGCAATAATTATAGTTCCGCAACAAATTATATCGAGGCAAGGCATAAAACGGGCGTTGCATTGGCAGTTTCCCCTACCAATGCCAACAAGCTCTACGTGTCTACTTCTCCTTTCGCACAATATGATAACGACGTAAATAACCTGCACGTGAACCAGCCGCCTAACGTTCTGAAAAGCACCAACGGCGGAACCAGCTTCACGAGTATCAAAGGATCGCTGCCCGACAGGTTTGTAATGGACTTCGCGATAAGCCCTACCAACGACGACAGCGTATGGATTGTATTGGGAGGATATGGAACATCCCACGTATACGTTACAGCCAATGGTGGACTAACGTGGACGAGTAAGGGAGGAAACCTGCCCGATGTTCCACACAACGCCATCCTGCTGGACCCGCGCGATCCTAACATCGTATACGTCGGTAACGATCTTGGCGTATATGTGAGCTTCAATCAGGGCATAAGCTGGTGGGATTATAATACCGGACTTTGGGATGCCACGCTGGTAATGGACCTGGTGGCTACATCTGCCAACAAGCTGGTAGCTGCAACGCACGGTAAAGGCGTATTTGTGAGCGACCTGTACATGGCGCGCCTTTCATTCGAGCTGCTGAACTTTAGTGGCGTGAACAAAGGAGATCATAACCAATTATCGTGGGCGACCGCCATGGAAGAAAATGCCCAGGCTTTTGAACTGGAAAGAAGCACCGACGGAGGCAATTTTAGAAGGATAGCTGCAATACCCGCGGCCAATGCTGCCTCCGGATCAAAATATAATTATAACGATGATGATGCGATCGTAAAAAATTCGCCGGTGATGTATTATCGTTTGAAGATGATAGATAAGGATGGCCAGTTCTCTTATTCCAATATCGTAAGCCTGCGCGTGCATACAGGAACTAATATTATCATAACCGGCAATCCTTTCGGCAACGAGCTGAAATTGTCGCTCACCAGTGGTAGCAGCAACGTGGTAGTCCTTAAGCTGTACGATGCTGCCGGTAAGCTGGTGGCCGGCAAAACATATAGCCTTAATGCCGGCACGCACGAGTTGCAATTGAGCAACCTTAGCGCATTGCCACGCGGAACTTATGTGTTGGATGTGCAGGCCGGCAGCAAAAAATTTGCTTATAAGGTCATACATTAGCGCAACGCTGCAATATGGACCTGAATGTATATTATTCATTGATCGATCCCGCAATGCCCGACCAGGAACTGTGGCGTTACCTTAGCCAGTTGCCTGCGCGGTTGCAACAGGATGTGCGCAGGTACCGGCAGAAAGCAGACCAGGTAAGGACTTTAACCGGTAAGCTTTTACTGAAAGAAGCCATTACCCGGGCCGGCCTGCCGCAAACCCTCGAATCCATCGCTTATACAGATTTCAAGCGGCCTTTCATAGCAGAAAATATCGATTTCAATATCACGCATTCCGGCGGATGCGTTGCCTGTGCGATTGGATACGGTATGAAACTGGGAATCGATGTGGAAGAGCTTAAACATATTACCACCGAAGACATTATTGCTGTATTACGTGAAGAAGAACTGGAAGAAATGCGGCGTATACAGGCGGACCCCGAAACCATCTTACGCTTCTGGACGCGCAAGGAAGCCATTGTAAAAGCATCGGGCGAAGGCTTATACAAGCAACCGCAGGATATTTATTTTATCGATGAGCTGTCCGCCAAAACGCCGGATATGTACTGGTACCTGCATGAGCTGGATTTTGGCGGCGGGTACATAGCCTATTGCGCTACGAACGTCCCCGGCGTTCAAGTCTTGGTGCAACATATGACTTACTAATTGTTACCTGATGGTTACGGTCTGCAGCTTCTGTCCTATGATGCGCATGATCTCGGAAGGATAATCCAGTATGAAAAAATGTTTTCCATTGAACCAGCGGATGTCTATTGGTTTGGTAGTTTCTACCTGCCAGGCCATGGCTGTTTCAGGCGTTACTTTTTCTTCTTTGCCTACCATGATCACCATAGGAATATCGAAGGGTTCCGTGGGCTGGTATTGATATTCTTCTATTGCGCGGAAATCGGCACGCAATATAGGATCGAAAAAATCCATTAAGGTATCGTCTGCCAGAAATTCATCGGGACTGCCGCCGATCTCTTTCAATTTTGCGCGGAATTCGTTTTTAGGAAGGTTGTGGTTGAACGGATCGGGATCCTTTGCCGAAGGCCCGAAACGGCCCGACATGAACAAGTATAATGGCCCGCTTTGCCCTTCACTAATGAGCCGCCTGGTAATAAGGTACGACAACACCGTTCCCATGCTGTGCCCATAAAATGCATACGGTTCATTGAGCATGGGTTTAATGATCCTGTACAGGTCATCGGCCATGCTGTGGATATCTGTGAGCAGCGGCTCGATGATGCGTTTGCCGCGGCCTGGCAGCTCAAGTGGAATGAGTTTTATATTGCGCGGCGCAACACCATTATACTTTGCATATGAATAAACGCTGCCGCCTGCAAAGGGGAAACAAAAAAGATTGATCTTCATTTAAGTCATTAGGTCATTGAGTCATTAAAAACCGATGATTTGCTAATTTAGAACATTCTCTGATGCTATGATGGCAATACAACAACATCGTCTTTCACTGGAGCGCATACAGCGGGCGACCGCCATAATCGATCGTGTTTTTTTAAACTCCCCTCAAATCATCACGGAACAATTGGGCGAATTGTTCGGTTGCCGCATGATCTTAAAAATCGAAACCCTTAATCCCATCAAATCATTCAAGGGCCGCGGATCAGATTTGCTGGCGGCCGGTTTACAAAAGTCTGCGCGTGTAATGTGTGCCAGTGCCGGCAATTTCGGGCAGGCCATGGCCTGGTCTTGCCGCAAGCGGGGCATACCCATCTCCATCGTAGCCGCCGCCACCGCCAATGCATACAAAATAGAGCGGATGCGTGCCCTGGGCGCAGACATAACGCTGTATGGCGACGACTTTGATGCTGCCAAGATGGAAGCCAGGCGCCGTGCCGAGGCCGGAGGTTTCCGTTTTGTGGAAGACAGCGCCGATATCGAAACATTGGAAGGCGCCGGCACCATTGCATTGGAATTGCTGCAATTTCCTATGCGGTTCGATACCGTATTGGTTGCACTGGGCAATGGCGCATTGTTCAATGGAATGGCTTATGTGATCAAATCTCTCTGTCCTGCTACAAAGATGATCGCTGTTCAAAGTGAAGGTGCTCCCGCCATGGTAGAATCTTATCGCAGCGGCCGTATGGTTGTATATGAAAAAACGTCCACCATTGCCGATGGTATCGCGGTGAGGATCCCTGTTCAGCAAGCGTTGAAAGACATGGAAGGACTTGCCGACGATACGATCCTCGTAAGCGAAGCCGCCATTTTGCATGCGATGAAACTATTGCCGCAACATGCAGGCCTGGTGGCTGAGCCTTCGGGTGCGGTTGGTGTTGCGGCCATGCTGGAAAACAGGGAGTTGTTTAAGGGAAAAACCGTGGCTACTATTATTTGCGGGGCCAATTTAACCGCGGAGCAGGTAGAAAGATGGTTGTAAAATGCCGTATTTCACTTACATTTGCAGCCTGTTTTTAAAAGTAGGCCGTTAGCGGCGTACTAAGGTTTCGGGTAGTGGCGCAGCCCGGTAGCGCACTTGTATGGGGTGCAAGGGGTCGCTGGTTCGAATCCAGTCTACCCGACGGAAAAAGCCTTTAAATCGTTGGATTTAAAGGCTTTTTTGTTTGAACAAAATCTCATTCTTTCGAGGTATGCATGGTCTCACTTGATCGTGCGCAAATAGTTGTTGAGGTTCGAATCCAGAACTGGAAGTGGCGAATCCGGTGCAGCCGTCCAATACAATTTTAAAAGTAAATTGCTTAGGTCAGTCGAATTGTATTGCATCAACCTCTTTGGGTAATACTATGTTAGCAGCTGTTTGTAACAAATTCGACAACACTGCTTCTTTCAACCAGGTGATAATATTCTCCGCGGTACCAATTGACAGCTATGAAATTAAATGTACAGCCAAACAGCAGCAAAGCATCAATAAGTTTTTGCTTTTCCTCCTCATTGCTTGTATGTCCTGTCACCCAGATATTTTGCAAAAGGTTGCTTTGTTTGTCACACATTATGGCAAACTTATTTGTTCCAAAGCCCAATTGTGCTTTACCACCTTGAACAAGTCCCACTCCTTGCATGTGAAATTGACTTACTTTTTCCAGTCCCGCTTTTGTCATAATATTTTCAACGTCTGCAATGTCAATCAGCTTTTCAATGGTCTTAATTGGTTTTTCACCTATTGGAGTTATGTCAGTGAAGCTTGTACCGTCAAAATGTTCCTGAGCAAAGTCATTGATGCGAATTGTCTCGGCTTTTACAAATTCCAGGTTCTCATAGGCTATTAACTCCAACATTAAATAGTCGTCTTCCCAAAGATGCAGGATGCCTTCGTAAGGATAAGGCTGGTTTTCGTTCGGCTTCTTTTGTAGTCCTAAAAGTTTGCGAAGGTTCATCTAAATTTCTGCTAACGGTTCAGCGCTGTACGTTCGTGCGGGCGATAACAAACGGTCAACGCTGGTTAAGAATGGATTGGTTGATCGAAGAACTAAGCTACCAAGTGTGCGTCAGCCCACATGACGCAAAACCCAGGTATGCTCCATTTTCGCGCTTATCCACTTTTCATGATTTTTGGAAACGAGTAATGGTGCGACATCACTTCTGTAGATGTGTTTTATTGGAAACTAAATCATAAACTTCGTCACCGTTTATATCCTTCCCCTGCCCAAAAACACCCTTCTCAGCAATCCCACAATCAGCGTAAATACCAACGAACCTATTATTGCCCACACCACCGGGAAGGTCTTTCCTCCGATATTGATCTCAAATATTCTCGGCAGGTCAAATCTGCCAGCGATCCATAGACCAATATATGCGCCGATAAAACCCACTACAATGGAAACAAGGCATCCTCCCAGGCTATAGCCTGCCAATGATTGTCCTATGCCGCCGCAAATAGCGGCTATCAGCAAGAGTACGAGAAGTTCCAGTAGTGTCATGGTGATGTTGTTTGACTAAAAATAGCTATTAATAATTTTCTTCCCTGATTTTTCTAATTTTTGCAAATTATTATTTATGAGTAATCCTGGCCTTTTTGAACAAATTATTAATACGCAGCATTTGAGTAAATAAATGAAGTTTCTCCAGATCGGGGCGAAAAATATCTTTACGAAGACGTTGTTCCTCGTTAAGGGCCATACCCTCAATTGGAGATCCGCTCTTCTTGTTATTTTCTGGTTGTCTCATAAATTTTACTGCGATAAAATTAATTAAATTTCAGATTAACCGAAACCTATGGGCTCTTTGAACCCACCGGCATCCTGAAAGCCGGCTTCAGCTCTCCCCTATGGCAGGTTATACAATTCACAATTGGCCGGTCACTCAAGCCCTTTATGGTTTTTAGATGCTGACTGATCATATTGCCCATGGTTACCATTTGCCTGGCAATTTCTTTCTTCTCTTTTTCATCCGAAGAAAAATCACTCGTGTTATGGCAGTGGCCGCAACTTACACCTAAGCCCCGGCTCCATGCATTCATTGCAAATACAAGGTTTTCCGCAGGAAAACCTCCAAGCACCTTCAGGTTTTTAAAAACAGAATCTACTTTCATTTTTTCTCTTCCTTTGATCATTTGCGTTACAATTGCGGTGTATTTTTGCCGGTCTGCTTCTAAAGAATCATTTAATGCCTTTAGGACATTTGCGGGGGACTTAAAATTGAAGCTCGCAATGCAAATGAAAGCAGCCAGAATTCCCGCAGCAATTGCTGTTTTTCTCATTGTTTGTGATTGTCTCCTAATGTAAGCTATGTATCACGTGGCAAAGGCACCGTTTATGTAATAAGTATTTGTCTATTTTTGCGATAAATCGAGCCTTTGCCTGCTATCATCCTTACTTCCATAGCAGTTTTCCTCCGCATTCTCTCCAATCCCGTTGCGAATGTTTTTCAAAAGCAGCTAACAGCTCAGGGCTTTCATCCTTTGCTGGTAAACTTCAGTACCTATTTTATACTCAGCCTTGTTTGTATATTTTTTGCTTTCAACATCAATTGGATGCAGTTGCCCGCCGAATGTTGGCTGTATGGAATACTCGGCGGCATAGCAGGCGCGCTGGGTAATGGCTTTCTGGTAAAAGCATTAAAAAGCGGCGACCTGTCGGTGCTTGGCCCGATCAATTCCTACAAATCCGTAGTGGGAATAATAACCGGCATCATATTGTTAGGTGAAATCCCAAACGTATGGGGATTGTTAGGCGTGGCACTGATCATCTACGGAAGTTATTTTGTATTAGACACAACAGAAGATAGATTCTCCTGGGCATTGCTCAAGCGAAAAGCCATTCAATACAGGATATGGGCCATGATACTTACGGGCATCGAAGCGGTATTTGTCAAAAAAGTGATCCTTTCTTCTTCGCTCCTGGTCTCGCTTATCTTTTGGTGCTGGTTCGGTGCATTTTTCTCTTTTTTTCTATTATTCACTGAAAAGAATATGTTCCGGAGGGACAAACAGCAGGCTTCGACGCAAGCGGCTATGAAGTTATTGTACCTGGTATTATGCATCGGCATCATGCAGCTAACTACCAACTATGCGTTCGAACACATGCCCGTAGGCTATGCGCTTTCATTATTTCAGCTCTCTGCAATTGTAAGCATCTTATTAGGGCACCGCATATTTAAAGAGAAGGACATACTCAAAAAACTCATCGGCTCCGCTATTATGATCATTGGCTCGGTTATTATCATCTTACTAAAAGACAAATGATCCGCTACGAAAAAACAGCCCGCTTTTTATACTTTCTGAGTACTGGCTTGAACGGCCTTTTCATTAAATGGTGATTAGCCCTGTAATAGATCCATTGTTCGTCGGGAGATATGGCAACGGCATAGTCAGGTGCGTTTGCAGTATTTAATTCCTCCAGCAATACCGGCAGCGACCATTTATTATTCTTCCTGAAGCAGATAAATAGATCGCACGATTTGTCCCAGCCCCGCAAATTGTCGAACTGTGTAAAGATCAAATAACTTTCATCAGGGGCCACCCAGGGATCACCCTGCTCAAGCTGCGCCGGTGTTGTATTGCCGGTAAACGCTGGCATGGGCGTTGCGCCGCTGCCTGGGAACTGTACAACATAAATCTTCCATGTGCTGATAGTATCGTTAACAGCAGAAGGCGTTTCTTTCATGAAATAGACCTTGTTGCCCTGGGTTATTGCGGGATAATCCTCTCCATACTTAACAGTATTTGCCGCATGAAAATACTTTGGCTCCGACCACCCCTCGCCTTGCTTTTCAACATACCAGATATTATTACGTGAAAATGGCTCACCACCCGCCGAAAGCGGCCGCTTTGAATTGTAAAAGATATACTTTCCATCTGGTGAAACCGTCGGCTCATAATCTTCATATACCCCAGAGAATGGAACCACTACCGGATCGCTCCAACCCGTAGCAGTCCTTGCAGCTTCATAAATGGCCACTTGGGGATGTGTCTTCGACGTATCACCCAATTTTCTTCGCATGAGCCGGTGAAACAACGTACAGTACATCCGTTGTCCATCAGGCGAAAACGCAACGCTTTGCACCAATGCGCGTTCCCTTTGTGTATACGGTTTGAATTGTTCCGTTTTTTGCGATATACAGGCGCATGGCAGTAACAGTGAAGGAATGATTATCATTAATGATTTCATGCCGGAAGCTTTCCTTAATGAATATACCACAGTTTACGCCTGCCGTACGCCCGCCTGCCCACCTCTTACGCCCTCTCGTCAAAAAAATACTGGGTTGCTTTTTTACTAATCTAAATTTGAGGCATGCCGTTTCTTCCTCGTCAAAATAATATTGCATGAAAAGAAGGCAATTCCTGGCAAACTCCGCTGCTGCGGCGCTTTCGGTATTGAACGCGCACTTTGTATCTTCAGCTATTCATAGCATGCCAGGAAAAAACAACACATCACCCCTGATAAAAGCATTGTTGCTGCAAACAGCGGCCCCGCTGGATGCCATGCGTAATTTTTATGAAAAAACCATCGGGTTACAGGTTCTTTCGCAAACTGCAGATCAGCTGGTAGTGATGGGCGGAACCACTTCCATTACATTTTCGTACGTTAAAAATAAAAACTCCCGGCCCTTCTATCACTTTGCATTCAATATCCCTGAAAATAAGATCTACAAGGCCTTCGAATGGCAAAAGAAGCGTACCCCGCTGATAAATCCACGGCCTAACAATACACGCGATCCCATGAAAGAAGTGGTTGATTTCAGTCACTGGAACGCCCACTCGATTTTTTTTCTCGATCCCGCAGGTAACCTGGTCGAATACATCGCCCGCCACGATTTAAACAATGCGACAACGGGCGATTTCTCTCCTAAAGATATCCTCTACGTGAGCGAGATCGCTTTTATAGTATCTGAAGTGGAAACCGCTGGCAACGCCTTTCTGAATGAGCTTAACCTGAAACAATACAGGCCGTCATCACCCGGTTTCTGGCCAATAGGAGATGAATATGGCCTGTTACTCATGATCGATAAAGGCATAACATGGACCGGTCATCCTGGCCAGGCAAATATCACCGATGTATTCAATACGGTGGCCGTCATCGAAGGCCAGGAAAAAAATTGGACGCTTACCGGTTATCCATACCAGGTTTTAAAAGGATAGAAAACGGACCTGCTGCCTGCAAGCCCGTCTTCTCCCTCCTCACTATCCTTTTGCTACCACAAATTTATTGGTCTGCACCGCTCTGCCGCTTATATATAACGTGTACACATACGTTCCCGCAGCAAGCTGCGCACTGTTCACTACAATCTGCGACTCACCTTTTATATTGTTATACTGTAATACTTTATTGCCCGTTGCATCGAATATTTGTATGGAAGCTTTCTGAGCATTGTCTGGAAGCGCATATCTTATAGTAGTGCTTGCATTCGCAGGATTGGGAACAGCTTCTGCCAGGTAAGCGCCCTGCATGCCGCCCCTTGTTATTTTTTTGCCGCCACCCAGTTCCTTAACTTGTTTTTGCAGGTCTTCGATCATTGCCTGTTGCTCCTGGATGGCCTTGAACAACACCGGTATCAGCGATTGATAATTGATAGCCGCAAACTCTTCTGTTTTGGTTACTTTATTATCTTCTACCACGGGATGCTTTACCTGTATTACCGATTCAGGGAAGATCTTTTGTAATTCTTCTGCGATAAAGCCGTGCTGGCGGCTGTCAGGCAGCTCTATGTATTTGAACTCATCTTTTTTATAGCTGTAAGATACAGGGCGCAATTTCATGATGCGTTGCATTACGGACTCTTCATTTTGTACATCGCGCTTCAATCTTCCGTCAGATGGCTGGTACGTACCGGTTGTAAACACATTGCCGTTAAAGTAACCGGCCCAGGCGGGACCGATTCCGCCGGAAGCGTGCCCATATACGCCATAATTAGATGATCGTGCGCGAAGTGATTGACCAAACACACCCACGCCCGTGATCCACGCGCTGTCCGCAAGTCCGTACACTCCTACATTGTAATTGGTTCCACCCAGGGCATGGCCACGAACACCATAGTTATCGAACCCTCCCCTTCCTACTGCAACTATGCCTTCCGAAAGCGCCCATCCACCGGTTGCCCTCGACTCGGTCACAATTGGGGGATTGGAAAAATATCCCCAGGACTCATTTACAATAGTAAGTTTCGATTGTGCATTTGCCTGGCTGTAGATCATCATTGCGCCGGTAACTGCGACCAGCAGCGTGTACTTTTTCATATTTTTAGGAATTTAGGTGACGACGTTTTATGCTGAACTTTAATGTAAATGCAATTTGGATGTGACCATGTCACAGTTAACTACATGAATCAGGGAATACGAATTGCGAATAAACAATAGCCCGTTGTGGAGGATGGTTGAATCGGGTAATACCGGTCGACGAAGTTACATGGTCTAAGGTAACTGCTATGTAGCAGTTCGTAGTTGGCTTTTTTCAGCTAGCATCCGGTACTTTTTGTTGGCAGGCGGCTCACCGGTCCCAACATTTGTAGATTTGCAGTTTAAAAACCTATCTTCGCGCAATCTTTCTACCAATGAAGATTCTTATTCGAAAGGCCCACATTATCGATCCCTCTTCTCCGTTTCATCACACAGTACAGGATATTCTTATTGACAACGGTGCAATAGCCGAAACCGGCAGCGGCCTGCCAAGCAAGGCAGACCAGGTGATCGATGTAGAAGGATTGCATGTGTCGCCAGGCTGGGTAGACGTATTCGCCAATTTCAACGACCCGGGGTATGAATTCAAAGAAACATTGGAAACCGGCGCCCAGGCCGCCGCGGCCGGAGGCTTTACGCATGTGTTCGTTATTCCTAATACCAGGCCGGCCATCGATAGCAAATCGCAGGTAGAATACATTAAAAGAAAATCGGCCTGGCTGCCGGTGAACATCCATCCTATCGGGGCCATTACAAAAAATGCCGAAGGCAAAGAACTGGCAGAAATGTACGACATGCACGCCAGCGGCTCCATTGCTTTTTCAGATGGGGTTAACTCCATACAATCATCGGGGCTCCTGTTAAAAGCGCTGCAATATGTAAGGGCGTTCAACGGCGTGATCATACAAATACCCGATGATACTACTGTCGGTACCTACGGCCTTATGAACGAGGGATTGGTGTCCACCCGCCTCGGCCTTCCGGGAAAGCCTGCCATGTCTGAAGAACTAATGGTGGCGCGCGACCTAAAGCTGGCCCGTTATTCCGAATCGAGGATACATTTCACGGGCGTATCATCGGCTAAATCCCTCGAGTACGTTCAACGTTCCAAGCAAGGCGGCATAGAGGTAACGGCCTCGGTTACCCCATTCCACCTGTATTTTACAGACGAGGACCTGGTAGAATACGATACCAATCTTAAAGTATTGCCGCCGCTGCGTACTGCAAAGGACAGGCAGGCGCTGCGCGAAGCCGTGCAACAGGATACCATCGATTGCATCGCCACGCACCACCAGCCACACGAGTGGGACAGCAAGACCTGCGAGTTTGAAAACGCACGCTTCGGTATGATAGGTCTCGAAACCTGCTTCGGGCTCATGCGCAGCATCGGTATTTCAGCGGATAAGTTCGTGCAGATCGCTGCTTCAAATCCCCGCAGGATATTCGGGCTGCCAGCCGCTACCATCAAACCACAGGAAAAAGCCGACCTGACGTTTTTCCTGCCCGATGAAACATTCACACTGGAACAACGACATATACGGTCAAAATCGAAGAACACTCCGTTCATGGGAAAGCAGCTTACGGGCCGTGTAATTGGGATTATAAACGGAGACAAGCTATTTTTGAACCAATAAACCAGTAAACAACTAATAACAACCAATAAAACCAAACTATCATGGAAAAGAAAGTCACCTCTCATATTACAAAGGGCATAGTTATATCTCTTATCCTAATTGTATTTGGATTGATTGCAAACTTCGCCGGCTTTGAATATGAATCATGGTACCGCTGGATTCCGACCCTTATACTCTGCATAGGCATTATCTGGGCCTGCATCAACTATGCAAACCAGATGAACAACGCGGTTACTTTCGGGAATGTGTTTGCCCACGGATTTAAAACAAGCGCTGTTGTTACAGTGCTCACCGTGATATTTGCACTGATCTCCATTTACCTGATATTCCCAGAATCAAAGGAAAAGGCCATGGAAATTGCGCGCCAGGAAATGGATAAGAACCCGCAGATCACCGAGGAGCAAGCCGACCAGGCCATGGAAATCGTGGACAGGTTTTTTATCATCAGCGTAATCGGGGGCATGATACTAATGACGCTCATCGCAGGCGCCATCTCTTCATTGCTGGGAGCCGCATTCGCCAAAAAAACTCCTCCTTCTCCCTTTAACAATCCTAACCCATAGCCTTCATGGACGTTTCCATAGTAATTCCATTATTCGACGAAGAAGAATCATTGCCTGAATTATGCGCATGGATACAGCGCGTGACAAAGGAAAACAACCTGTCGTACGAGATCATACTCGTAGACGATGGCAGCACCGATTCATCGTGGCAGGTCATTGAATCGTTGCGACAGCAAAGCCCGCAGATCAAGGGCATCAAGTTCCAGCGTAATTATGGCAAATCGGCCGCGTTGAATGAAGGATTCCGCACAGCCAAAGGCAATGTGGTGATTACCATGGACGCCGACCTGCAGGACAGTCCCGATGAAATTCCCGCGCTGTATAATATGATCATGCAGGATGGCCGCGACATGGTGAGCGGTTGGAAGAAAGTAAGGCACGACCCCATTTCGAAGACCATTCCTTCCAAATTGTTCAACTGGGTCACGGCCAAGGTTACCAAAATAAAATTGCACGATTTCAACTGCGGGCTCAAAGCGTACCGGCTCAACGTGGTAAAAAGCATAGAAGTGTACGGCGAAATGCACCGGTACATACCCGTTATTGCCAAATGGGCCGGCTTTAGAAAGATCGGTGAGAAAGTAGTGGAGCACAGGCCTAGAAAATATGGGCGCACCAAGTTCGGGCTCGAACGTTTTATCAACGGGTTCCTCGACCTTGCTTCCATTATGTTCGTAGGAAAATATGGCAAACGTCCCATGCATTTTTTTGGTATCTGGGGAACGATCTCCTTCCTGCTGGGACTCGGCATTAGCTTATACCTGATCATTTCAAAGCTCATCAATTATGATTTCGCCATCACAGTAAGGCCGGGCTTTTACCTGGCGCTGGCAGCCATGATCATCGGTACGCAATTATTTGTAACGGGATTCGTGGCCGAGCTCATTGTGCGCAATGCAACTGGCAGGAACGTGTACCTCGTTGAAAAACGCATCGGCACTGAATAAGTCATTGGGTCATTAAGTCATTAGGTCAATGCCCTGATGACTTAATGACCCAACACATGAACTAGCAAAATGAACGTAATCATAGTCGGCCCTGCCCATCCACTCAGGGGTGGTCTAACCACATTCAATGAACGGTTGGCCGCAGCATTCATCAGCCAGGGCCATTCCTGTGAGATCTGGTCTTTCTCGCTCCAATATCCATCTTTCTTATTTCCCGGCACCACCCAATACACAACGGAGCCGCCCCCTGAAGGAATCACCATTCGCACCGTCATCAATTCAATCAATCCACTGAATTGGATAAAGGTTGGCAATGCGTTGAAAAAAGCAAGGCCTGATATCGTATTGGTGAGATACTGGCTCCCCTTCATGGGCCCTGCACTCGGCACCATTTTACGGCGGGCAAAAAAAAATGATCATACAAGAATAGTAGCGCTTACCGACAATGTTATCCCGCACGAGAAAAGGCCCGGCGATAAAATGTTCACGAAATATTTCCTGAAAGCTTGCCACGCCTTCATTACCATGAGTGAAAAAGTATTGCAAGACCTCAGGAAGTTTGAACCGGCCAAACCCGCGCAACTGGTGCTGCATCCGCTGTATGATAATTTCGGTGAAGCCGTTCCAAAAGCTTCGGCACGCCAGCACCTTGGATTGGAAAATTCCGGCAGGATCATTTTATTCTTTGGTTTCATCCGCAAGTACAAAGGCCTCGACCTTTTGCTGGAAGCAATGGCCGATGCACGGATCGGTCAGCAGCAGGTTCGCCTGTTGGTGGCGGGTGAATTTTACGAGGATGAAAAACCTTACCACGCCATTATCGAAAAGCATAACATTGGCGACCGGCTTCTGTTGCGCACGCAGTTCATTCCCGACAGCGAGGTACGCTATTACCTCTGCGCGGCAGACGCGGTGGTGCAACCCTACAGGAATGCCACGCAAAGTGGCGTAACGCCCCTTGCCTATCATTTTGAAAAGCCGATGATCGTTACCAATGTCGGCGGGCTTCCAACCCTGGTGCCCGATGGCCGCAGTGGGCTGGTATGCGAGCCCGAGCCGGCATCTCTTGCCAATGCCATACTGCGTTTCTATGAATTAGGCGAGGATTATTTTATTCCCCATCTTCGCACCGAAAAACAAAAATATTCCTGGCAAAACCTGGTAAACGGGATTTTAGCAGTAGCAAAACAGCAATGATCTATCGAAGTAAAGCACCATTACGCATCGGGTTGGCAGGCGGCGGTACGGACGTGAGCCCTTTTTGTGACCTCTATGGCGGCGCCATTCTTAATGCCACGGTCTCATTGTTTGCTTATGCCAACCTGGAGCCATTGAATGAAAACGGCATCATTCTGCAAGCGATCGACCGCAAGGAAGAGCAACGGTTCGAATGGAACAGCCAACTGCCCATCGATGGTAAATTAGACCTGCTTAAAGGAGTATACAACCGCATTCACCGGGAGTACGGCGCGCCGCTTACGGGCTTTCGGCTTTCCACGTTTGTGGATGCGCCCGCCGGTTCGGGATTGGGCACTTCTTCAACATTGGTGGTAGCCATCATCGGCGCATTTGCCGAAATGTTGCGGCTGCCATTGGGTGAATACGATATCGCACACCTGGCCTATGAAATAGAAAGGCAGGAGCTCAAAATGGCGGGAGGCCGGCAGGACCAATACGCCGCTACCTTCGGTGGGGTGAACTACATGGAATTTTATGGCGAAGAAAAAGTGATCGTAAACCCGCTCCGGATAAAACAACAGTACCTTTTTGAACTGGAGAATAACCTCTTGTTATATTACACCGCTACCAGCCGCGAATCGGCGCATATTATCGAAAGGCAAAGCCGCAACGTGGTCGAAAAACAGGAATCTTCCATCGAGGCGATGCACCAACTGAAACACCAGGCACAATTGATGAAGGAAGCATTGCTGAAAGGCAGGCTGCACGAGATTGGTGAAATCCTCGACTTCGGGTTCCAGCAAAAAAGAAAAATGGCGGAAGGCATTTCCAACAATCTTATGGAAGAACTGTATGAAACGGCCAAAAAAGCCGGCGCTACGGGTGGCAAGATATCAGGCGCGGGCGGCGGCGGATTCATGATCTTTTACTGCCCTGAAAACTCAAAATACAATGTAATGAATGCCCTGGAAAAATTTGGCGGGCGAAGCAGGCCATACCAGTTTGTGGATTACGGGCTTACCACCTGGACAATTTGATTATTGATTATTTATTATTAATTATTAAAACGTTCAACGATATCGAAAATCAATAGTCAATAATAAATAACTATCATAACATGACTGAACAAATAAAAAAAATCATCCGTGCATCCATCGAAGTAAAGGAAAAGGTGTTGAACGATGAGCGGTTATTGCAAACCGTTAGAGCGGTCACTATGATATTGGTACAGGCCTTTCGCAATGGCAACCGTGTATACCTTTGCGGCAATGGCGGCAGCGCGGCAGATGCACAGCATCTCGCGGCAGAATTTTCGGGCCGTTTTTATACCGACCGGGAGGCGCTGCCCGCGGAGGCCCTGCACTGCAATACCTCTTATCTTACCGCGGTGGCCAACGATTATGGCTACGATGCTGTATATGCAAGATTGGTGCAGGGTATAACCAATAAAGGCGATGTGCTGATAGGTTTATCCACTTCCGGCAATTCATCCAATATTCTCAAAGCATTTGAAGTTGCCCGCGGCAAAGGGGTTGTTACTATCGGCTTTACCGGCGAAACCGGCGGTAAAATGGCCGCATTCTGCGATCACCTTATCAATGTGCCTTCGAAGGATACGCCGCGTATACAGGAATCGCATATTACTATCGGCCACATCATTTGCCAGCTTGTAGAAGAACAATATTTCGGGTAATGCCATCTGTATAATCCTTCAATCCAATCAATCTGTGCTATATTTTTAACCAGTGATCACATCTGCGATTATACTTGCCGGCGGTTTAGGGACCAGGCTCCGTTCTGCGGTCCCTGACCTTCCTAAATGCATGGCCCCCGTGGCAGGCAAGCCTTTTATCGCGTATGTCATTCATCATTTTCAACAACAGGGCATACGGCATTTCATTTTCGCCCTCGGTTATAAAAGCGAGGCCTTCCTTGAATTCCTGCATCAAGCCCTGCCTGGAAATAATTACCAGCTATCCCTTGAACAGGAACCTCTCGGAACAGGCGGAGCTATCAAACAAGCCTGTTCATTACTTAAGGAAACAAATACGGTGGTGGCCAACGGCGATACCCTTTTCAAAATACAATTGAATAAGCTCGGCACGGTTCATCACTCAAACAATGCGCACTGCACCTTATCCCTCAAGCCCATGGAACAATTCAACCGCTATGGCGTGGTGGAATTGAATGCGGACGGAAGCATAAGGGGTTTTAAAGAAAAACAATATTACGAAGCAGGCTATATCAACGGCGGCGTATATGCGCTGAATGCAGAGAAATTCCTCAAAGAGCAATTACCGGCAAAGTTCTCGTTTGAGCAGGATTATCTTGAAAAGCTGTTTACCACAAGACCCATGCACGGCGTAGTGCAGGACGAATATTTTATCGATATCGGCATACCGGAAGATTATGAGCGCGCCCAAAAAGAAATACATGCTTGATCTAAAAACCATCAACACCAACTGGACCTTGTTCCTTGACCGGGATGGCGTCATCAACCTGGAAAAGCACCAGGATTACGTGTACCATTACGAGGAGTTTATGTTTTACGAAGGCGTAAAGGAAGCGCTGCGCTACCTGTCTACCCGTTTTAAAAGGATCATCATCATTACCAACCAGCGCGGCGTAGGCCGGGAGCTGATGACGGAGCAAGCCCTTATCGACATCCACAGCCAGATGGTAGCCGACATAGAAGCCGTGGGCGGCCGCATTCACAAGATCTATTACTGCACCTCCACCGACGATGCACATCCGAACCGTAAGCCCAATCCCGGCCTGTTCCGCGAAGCGCAGAACGATTTTCCCGACATCAGTCCCGTTACCTCCATTATGGTAGGCAATAACCTGAGCGATATGCAGTTTGGCCGGAATGCGGGAATGCACACCGTTTTCGTGCGCACCACTAACCCCGGGCAGTCCTTCCCCCACCCTCTTATCGACTTGGCTTTCAACGACCTGCCATCTTTTGCAAAAGCTTTGCAGGAAGCATAAAATTTACTTAAGTTTTAAGCGTTCTCTTAAGCCTTGCAAGGGCTTTTGTAATTTCGCACATCTCAGCATCTATGAATTTCAACCGATCGTTCCGCTTAGTATGTTTGTCAGGCCTGGTCCTGGTGCTTTCCCATGCTGCATTCGCGCAGGGTGGCGGCCTGTCTGCCGCTGATAGGAAGCAATTGGAAAGAAAAGAGGATTCATTAAAGCGCTTTGCAAAAAACATCGTATTCGGGAAAGATGCGGCTGAACGCTTCCGGTCCGACAGTAATTTTGTAAGGATACTGGTACGCGCATTAAGGACTAAGCATTCCTTCTATCATCCCCTTGATTCCGTTCCAATTTCAAAACTATACGCACCAGACAGCTCCTTCCGCATTTTTACCTGGCAATTGCAAAAAGACGAATACGTGTACCTGCAAAAAGGCGCTATACAGATGAGGACGCCTGACGGCTCACTGAAGCTCTTCCCCTTGCACGATGTGTCGATGTTTAGCGCAAAACCAGCCGATTCCGTAAGAAGCAGGGAGAACTGGGTAGGCGCCATATACTATAAGATCATACTCAAGACCCATAACAATAAAAAATATTACACGCTGCTCGGCTTCGACGATTTCAGTCCCACCAGCAATAAGAAATGGATGGAAGTGCTCACCTTTAATGAAAAAGGTGAACCTGTTTTCGGAGGGCCCTTCTTTGCGTTTGCTGCAGATTCCGTGAAGAAAGCCGCCGTGCTTCCCCGTTTCAATATCGAGTATAAAAAAGACGCAAGGACTACTTTCAATTATGATCCCGAGCTCGACCTCATTGTTTACGATCACCTGATCTCGGAAAGCGATGAGCCCAACCGTAAAGAGACCTATATTCCCGATGGCGATTTTGAAGGTTTTAAATGGGAGAACGGCCGGTGGGTGCATGTAGACAAGGTCTTCAATTTCCAGTTAAAAGATGGTCAATTCCCCATGGACGAAAAGCTTTTTGATGACGCGGGCAATGCCGATGAAGAGCGCCTCCAGAGAGCCACCGATAAAAATTTGGAAAAGAAAAACCCGCCTAAAAAGACCACTACCCCACCTAAGAAAGGCGGCGGATAATTCAGGGCTTGTTATTTCAATGCTTCTTCAACTTTCAGCAGGATCTGTTCTGTTACCTTCCTCGTAAATGCAGGTGAATAATGCAATCCATCCACGAATGGGTAGCCTGTTTCCTTTTCCAGCATATTGCCCAGGAAAGTAAATCCCGGCAGGCTGTCGGCCTGCTTTTCGATCATGGGATATATTTGGTCATACCGGGTATGCTGGTCTTTAAAGCAAATAGGGTCCTTTTGCTGATTGGGATATTTGTAGAAGGGCACGGGCTGGCAAAAGAAATAGCATTTCGCGCCTGACATGCCGGCCATCATGCCGGCATTGCGGATGTTGCTGAAGTAATGCTGCACAAGCGTAGTGTTGTACGTGTCCAGCGGAATATTTTCAGGGTCCTTGTACATGCGGTCTGCCGTATCCTTAAAATTGAATTTACCGCCTGCGGCCAGGTTTTGATTGAACACCTGCCGCAATATGTACGAGAAATAAGATTGGTTGTAATAGGAAGCTTTGGCAAACCAGAAATCGTTGACACCGTCTACAAAGATCACTATGTCTGGCCGCTTCCCTTCGAACAATAATTTGGTGAACAGTACCAGCTCCTGGTAACTGTAATAAGTAGGCGTTCCGAAATTATGCACTCTGATTGATTTGCCCGCGGGATATTTATCCTTATACAATTGAACGAACTGCGAGGGAATTGTTTCTTCATCGGACACGTTAAATCCAAAAGTGGTAGAGCCGCCAAAAAAATAAATATCCACCGTGTCTTTCGATGATGGATTGATGTATTCGGCGGGCACGCTTTTGCGCTGGGACGCGCTTACATTGACATATTTCCCTTTGTAATCGATGTTCCTGAATTCAACCCATGGCTCATATTCAAAGCGGTTGCTGTTATGTGTTTCTGCAGCAATCTGGCGGTTCATCTCCTCGCTTGCTGCGGGCCGCACCAGTTTTTGGTTGTCTACATTCACGGAACTGCGTTCTCCTTTCAGCATGGCCTTTGCCATCTTCATGGCCTCGATGGTGGCCAGGCTTTCATTTCCATGTTTATGGTAGAGGAACACGCTGAAAATTACTTCCACCAATACAAAAAGCATCAGGAGCAGTATGAGCGTGTACAGCAACTTTTTAGACGCCGGGCGTTTGGGTTTGTTTTCCATCAACTGTGTGTTAGAGGTAAAAATAGATATTGACCCGTAAGAAAAAAAATAGGGGCCATTGCGCTTGCAATAACCCCGGCTTTCATGGTTATCCCAATAGGGTTTAGCCTTTTACTTTGCTCAGGAATACAGGTTCCTGCGGGTTGGTGATATCATAAAAGCAAACGCCGTCGGTAACATACGCAATCAGCACGCTGCCGTAAGGAATTACGTCGGTAAATGTATGGCCGGTAATTTCTTTTTTCTTTACGGGATTGTACGGGTTTTCAAGGTCGAACACCACCATGCCTTGTCCCGCTTCGCATACATATAAGGTTTTGTTTTTGATTCCAAGGCCATGCGGCATCTTCATAACCACGGTCTTTACCAGTTTGGGTTCTTTCAGGTTTTTGATGTCATACACATTCAGCACATTGGCAACATTGCCGCAATTGGTGCCGAAGCTCCTAAGCGTTACATAGGAAACAGAATCATTGGATACAACGGGGTCGCATGCACGAACATGGGTAACGGAGCCTTCTTTTTTGGGATTGGCAGGATCATCGAGGGAATAAATGAACATGCCGGTCCTTCCACCGATGAACAATTTATTTTTATAGGGGAAGATGGTTTCTATGTTCGGGTCGACCAGCGTGAAATTTCCTTTGCGTACCGGTTTGGCAGGGTTCGTAATATCGAAGGTTATCAGCGAAGCGCAATCCAGCGCATACAGGTAATTGCCAACGATGGTGATCCTGGCCAGCGAACCGCCGGCCCCGTTATTGCTGCCACCGCCCGCATTGGCGCTTTCGCTGCCATTCTTTTCGCATGAAGTATTGATAAATGCCGCGAAAAGGAAAAGATATATGATGATGTGTACACGTTTCATAATCGGTGTTTAAAGGGGTTTAGTTATTATAGCACCATGCGTTCTTCACTTTCTTTTCCAGCTTCCATCCTATCACATCTCCTTTCGACTGATCTGGACATACGTAATGAACATTGTGTTTGTCCGGTTTGGAAAATTCAGGTGCTATATAAGCGAAGAACGCACCCTTTACCCTGCTCACCTCTTTGGCGTCGGACCGGTTGCTGATGTCTATCGTCACCAGGTCCTGCATATTATTGGTGAGCAGGAAATCGCCTTTAACGGTTACGTCGGCACATCCTTTAATGGCGATGAAGCCCAGCTTTACCGGGTTCTTCCTGTCGGAATAGTCGATAAGGTGCACGCCTTCGAACTGTTCTACCTGGAACAGCGTGTTGCCCCATACGTAAATTTTGCCGGCGTTAACGGTCGGCTGGGCAGGCCTGGATGTAATGGTGTATCGTGCAGCATCGTAACCGTAGATGGGAACGTAGGCCTCGGCGACTACGTACTCGGGCGGGTTCCTATCGCCATAAAAACCCCAACACGAACTGAGGGTGGTTGCAAAAGCTAAAAGCAGCACAGGCAGGGAATGTCTAATGTATAGCGGTCTCACAAGCAAAGGTTTTGTTGTAGACAAAGCCTCCCTGCGGAGTGATGCTTGAAAAAATAAAATTTAGTAACTGGTCAGTTTCCGGTAACCGGCGGCGTATTATTCATCCAGTTTGAGAACGGCGAGGAATGCTTCCTGTGGTACTTCTACGTTACCTATCTGGCGCATGCGCTTTTTACCTTCCTTTTGTTTCTCCAACAGCTTGCGCTTACGGCTGATATCGCCTCCATAACATTTGGCCGTTACGTCTTTGCGCAGGGCGCTGATGGTTTCACGGGAGATGATCTTAGCACCGATGGCCGCCTGGATCGCGATCTGGAATTGCTGGCGGGGCAACAGCTCTTTGAGTTTTTCACACAGCCTTCGGCCGAAATCCTGGGCACGGCTGCGATGGATGAGTGCGCTCAACGCGTCTACCTTGTCACCATTTAAAAGGATGTCCATCTTTACGATGTCACTGTCGCGATAACCTATTGGGTGGTAGTCGAAAGATGCGTAGCCGCGGGTCTGGCTTTTCAGCTTATCATAGAAATCAAAAACGATCTCGGTCAGTGGCATTTCAAACAACAATTCTACCCTGGTTTGGGTAAGATAGCTTTGGTTCAGCAATATGCCGCGCTTGCCAAGGCAAAGCGTCATGATGTTGCCGATGTATTCAGGCTTGCTGATGATCTGTGCTTTGATGAAAGGCTCTTCGATGCGTTCGAGGTTGGTGGGGTCTGGCATTTCTGTCGGGTTGTTCACGATGTTCTTCTCCCCCTTAGTTGTATAGGCCACGAAGCTAACGTTGGGTACCGTGGTAATTACGGTTTGATCGAACTCCCGCTCCAGGCGCTCCTGGATGATCTCCATGTGCAGCATGCCCAGGAATCCGCAGCGGAAGCCGAATCCCAGTGCCTGTGATGTTTCCAGCTCATAGCTCAGCGATGCATCGTTCAATTGCAGTTTGTCCATGCATTCGCGCAGCTCTTCAAAGTCTTCTGTATTCACGGGAAATATCCCCGCGAACACCATCGGTTTCACTTCTTCAAAACCCTGGATCATTTGCGGGTTGGGGTTAGAGGCCAGCGTAATGGTATCGCCCACCTTTACCTCTTTTGCGTTCTTGATGCCCGTGATGATGTAACCTACGTCGCCGGTCCTTACCTCGGGCTTGGGTTCCAAACCGAGTTTGAGAATTCCTACCTCGTCTGCTTCATATTCAAGATCCGTGGAAACAAACTTTACTTTATCGCCCTTTCGCAAAATTCCATTGATGATGCGGTAATACACGATGATACCGCGAAAGCTGTTGAACACACTGTCGAAGATCAGGGCCTGCAGTGGGGCGGTTTCATCTCCTTTGGGCGAGGGTATCCTTTCTACGATCGCTTCCAGGATTTTGTCTACTCCGGTTCCCGTCCTTCCGCTCGCCAGCAATATTTCTTCGGGCTTGCAGCCGATGAGGTCTATGATCTGGTCCTTTACCTCTTCTATCATCGCACCATCCATATCGATCTTGTTGATCACGGGAATGATCTCCAGGTCATTTTCTATGGCCAGGTAAAGGTTGGAAATGGTTTGTGCCTGGATGCCCTGGGTCGCATCCACCAGCAGCAGGGCGCCTTCGCAGGCTGCGAGAGCCCGGCTCACTTCATAGCTAAAGTCTACGTGACCGGGAGTATCTATCAGGTTCAGCGTATAGTTTTCACCTTTGTAATCGTAACCGATCTGTATGGCGTGGCTCTTGATGGTAATGCCTTTTTCGCGCTCCAGGTCCATGTCGTCCAATACCTGGTCCATCATCTGCCTTTCGGTAATGGTCTTGGTAATTTCCAGCAAGCGGTCTGCCAGGGTACTTTTTCCGTGGTCAATATGGGCAATAATGCAAAAATTGCGGATGTGCTTCATGTTCGTTTCGTCTCAGAAAAATGAGGTGCAAAACTAACTCATTTTAGCCGAAAGGATTCATTATTAATTATTGATTATTAATTATTCATATTGTTTCCACGGCAGGGTGCAGGCAATCTGATCGGCAATAATTAATAATCAATAATTAATAATTACTAATTGCCTTATTTTCGTGACAAATAAAACCCTGTATGGACCTGAAGAACCAGTTTGAACAAGCGGTTACCGATAGCAAATCCTTACCTGAACGTCCCAGCAACGATACGCTCCTGCAATTATATTCCTTATACAAACAAGCAACCGAAGGCGATGTAAATGCCGATCCTCCAGCCAATCCGTTCGATTTTGTGGCAAAGGCCAAATACGAGGCATGGGCGGGATTAAAGGGCAAATCGAAAGATGTTGCCATGAAAGAATATGTTCAACTGGTGGAGAAATTGAAAAATTAGGTCCCGGCGAATTCCCTGTACAGGTCCGCGAATTGTTTTCCTACGGTCTCATAACTGAATAATTGTTGTGCCTGCGCGGCTATGCTTTGCCGGTTAAACCGCTCAGGATGCTCCATGCATTGCAGCATGGCCTGCAGCAATTCGCCTTCATTGCCGGGTTGCACCAGCATGCCGTTCGATGCATTGATTACTTCGGGTATGCCTCCTACCGCGGTAGCAATTACTGGTAGTCCGCAACACAGCGATTCCAGTACCACACAAGGCAGGTTTTCGTAACGGCTGAACAGCAGGAGTGCCGATGCGTATTGCATTTCTTTTGCCACCTGTTGATAAGCAACAACCCCTTTCCATGTGATGTGCGTGTCCAGGCCAAGAGTAGTGGCCAGCCTTTTCAATTCCGGGGTATCCCAACCCAGCATAACGCATTCCCAATCGTGCCGAAGCTTTTTTAATTGATGAAAGGCCTGCAGCATGCCTTGTACATTTTTTGGATGGTCCATAGTAGAGGCGTGCAGGAAGCGGAACCGTTCAGGCTGGGACGGGCTATAATGAAAATAGCGGGTATCGGCCACGTTGGGAATAATGTGCATGTGTCGAATGGCGAACAATTCCTGCAAGCGCCTGCCGAGCTTTTGCGAGACCGTGGTGGCAGCGGCGGCCTGCTTAAAGATCAGCCTAACCCATTTGCGGTAATAGTTGCTGCGATTGTGGTAATTGTCCGGCACTTCTTCGGAATAAGCCGATGAATGCTCGCTGATTATATAAGGCACCTGCAATTTATGCTGAAGCCATAAGGCCATACGTCCCGCCTTCATGGGAACGTGCACGTGTACCATGTCGGGCTTTCCTTTTTGAGCTATATACTGTTGAAGGTATTGCCGGAAGGTGTGAAAATACCCGAGATTGTAACGAAGCTTATCCAATAAGCCAAAGCCTGTTTTTTTGTATTTAAAATAGATGATGATCTCGGTAAGCTGGCCTGTAGTATTGGTCACGGCCCTGGACTGTAGGATGTTCACGTCTGGCCCATGCTGTGCCACGTATATAACGGTGATGGGCAATTGCTCGGCCACCGCATGTGCGTGGCGCTGGATGAAATCGCCATTGTAGGCATTCAATTCATCGGGGTACCAACCGGGCAGCCAAAGGATGTGTTTCATATTGCTTTCGCGGCTATCAGCATTGAATATCCGCCCCACCATTTTACCGCTCTTTCTTTGCTTAGGTTAAAGGAAAGGTTTCTGACGGCTTTTTTTACGCGGCCTGAAAGGCCGCGTGGCCGCTCCAGGTCGCACACCGGTTGGGTATACCGCCAATCCATAACGGTATATCGCGCATCGCGCAGCATCCATAACACCATTTCCTTGCTGAAATAATGGATATGGCCCGAATGCTCGCGCTCCTGCAACAACAATTGCGGTTTCATCAGGCTTCTGCACGAAAGGTCTAATGGAACATGGAATATGAAGTGACGCGCCGCGCTTCTTATATTTTCCAGCAAACCATAATAATCCGGTACGTGCTCCAATACGTCTATCAGCAATAACAGGTCGGCTGTAACTGAACTGTCTGGCAGCGCCGCCTCACGAAAACTGACCCTGCTGTTTGCATACTGTTGGGCCATTCCAATGGCGTCCGGCGAAATATCATATCCTGTTACATTGGCCTGGGGATAGTGAACCGCAAGCTCGGACAATATCCTGCCGCTGCCGCAGCCTACTTCTACAATGGTGTTGACGGGTAAACGGTGTTGATCGATCATGTCGCGGATCCACGCGCTCTTCAATACCGCGTCGTCCCCATCCCAAGTGGGATGCCGGCGCAGGTATTCACCATTCGTATACATTTCAGTTCGCTTCAGCACGTATATATTGTTTTACCTTGTCCCAATCCGACCATTTGGGAATGAAGAATGCCATCAGGTCCGAGCGGTATTCTTTCCTGAACTCGCGCAGCACATATACCTGGAAACAAATATATCCAATACTGCTTACGAGCGCCGCTGCCATAATGCCGTACCGGGGAATGAGCAAAAAGTCGCCGGCAACAATCACTATAAATGCGATCATAGAACCCCTGATGTTGATGCCCATCTTATTGCGGCCGGCATAAAACGCGGTAAGCAACGACAAAGTAGAGAGCGATAAAATTCCCGGCGTCAGCAACACAAATGGCGCATACATCTGGTCGAACGAATGACCATACACCAATGGGAACAACCACTTGCCCGTTACCAGTATCACTGCCACAAATACAATGTAAAAAAACAACAGCCAGCGCGATATGATCTCGATCACGCTGCGGATATGGTCCTGGTTGCCACCCGCCGTTCTGGTAAATACGGCCGTTGCTATGATCGATGGCAATAATAAAAATATCTGTCCAAGCTTCGACACCTGTATGTAGTTGCCCAGCGCTTCAGGAGTGCAGAACGATTCCACGAACCAATAATCGACCCTGTATACCAAAAAGAAAATAACATTCGCCATGAGCGCCGCAAATGCATAGTTCAGCAATTGCTTCATCTCGTGCCGTGCGGGCAATTGTATGTTCAGGAATGCCCTGCCCTGTCCTGCCGACCATGCGATAAATATTAATAATCCCTGCACCAGGAACGAGGCCATGTACACTTGCAGCATCAGGTCTTCAACTTCCGGGTCATAATGGTTCACATATGCATCTGCTATACTTACAGCAACCAGCACATTTATTACCAGCAGGATAATATTGGGAAGCACCGGCCGGTTATGTGCATAGTATAAGCTGCCGAAATAGTTAGTAAGCACTACGCCCAGCACATATATGAATGAAATGATGTAGGGCGAATCGAACCAGGCGCCGGCCTGCTGCCCGAAGAACAACATGAACAAAGCGGAGCTGAGCAAGGCGCTCACAATCGCCAGTACAAGGCCAATGCCTGTAAGCTTGCTGATGCTGATATCTTTCCGCGAAGCGAAATATCCCAGTGCAGATTCCAGGCTTAGGCTTGTGATCAATAAAAGAAAGGAAAGATTGGTGATGAAGTAATTGACCAAACCGCTTCCATGGGCCTTAAACATCCGGGCGATAATAATATTCAAAGCGAACACGGAGGCATAATACAGCCCCCGCCAGATGATAGCCTGGTAAATGAGTTTTTGTAAACGCATCTGCGACCGCTAATCTAACACGGATTTGAGAAAAGCGCAGATTTATTTAAGAATGCACGGATGGGAAAAGCAGGGATTGTAAATCAGATATGGATTTCACAAATGAATGCATGGTCTGTGCTTTCTTTAAAATTGGTGATTATTCCCAGAATTTTACTGGATAGTTTTTGCACGTTGAGCTGATCTGCGATGGAAAGTGTGCGCCTACCTGTTGTAATTCCGATTCGGGCACCATTTCCTGCGCTTTCTCCAGCACCAGCCTTTCTTCAAAGCGTACGTGCTGTTCCAGCAAAGTAGAAAAAGCCCGGAAGCCTTGATAGGAAGCGCCTCCATTCAGAATGCGTTGCGAAAGCACACGCAACAGTTCATGGTCGCGCAATAACGATTGAATAATGTATTCCGGGAACTTTCGCTGGCGAAGCTGGGGTACCAGGAAATTTTCTTCCAGGACAAAATGTTTGCTGAGGTCATTGTCCCAAACTTTGCGGGTAAAATCCTGTAATACTTTAAGGTCGGTTTGTTTGCGTACTCCTTTTTCAATCATAAGGCACGCCATCAATGCATCGTGGTGTTGCCGGGAAATTGGCTGCAAGCCTGCGTCTCTTTTCATGGGTATCACCCTCCATTTATGGAGTAGCTAATTATATGCCGTAATAAAAAACTGGGGAAAATTAACACATTATTGGAGCGAGCGTATGATCTCCACAAAGTCGTCCGCCACTAATGATGCGCCACCTACCAATCCGCCGTCCACATCGGGACAGCTGAACAATTCCCGCGCATTGTTTGCCTTTACGCTGCCGCCATACAATATCGATATTTCGTCGGCCACTTCTACCCCGTATTGAGACGCCAATACCCCGCGGAGGTGCGCATGCATTTCCTGGGCTTGTTCGGCAGTAGCGGTCTTGCCCGTGCCTATAGCCCAGATGGGTTCATATGCAATGATGATGTTGCCGAGCTGCTCCGCATTAAGGTGAAAGAGTGATTCGCGTAACTGTGTTTCCACAAAACTGTTTTGATTGCCCGCTTCGCGTATGGGCAAGGCCTCACCGCAACAAAATATAGGCGTGATGTCGTTTTCCAGGCAGCGGTCGATTTTTTCGGCCAGCATCTGGTTCGACTCGCCAAAATATTCCCTGCGCTCGCTATGCCCGAGAATGCAGTACTCAATCCCGATGGATTGCAACATTTCTGCGGATACCTCACCGGTATACGCGCCGGATTTTTTATGATAGCAATTCTGGGCCGCTGTAAAATAATTTGGCTCTTCAGCCACCTCGCTGTTTGTCATAATAAGGTAAGGGAACGGAACAGCAAACAGCACCATTTGATCGGGCGATAATGCTATGCCGGGTTTCAGTATCTCATTCAACAGTTTTTCGGCCTGCTGGTAAGTACAATTCATTTTCCAGTTGGCTGCAGCTATTTGTTTTCTCATCATCGTATTATAATTCGTCAAAAATAGTTTTCAACTGCTGAATATCATCCTCGGTGAGCGATTGATTTTTCAATTTTTTCCAGTTCCCAATATCTTTCAACGCTTTTTCAAATTCATATTTTGATAATGTGTGATTGCCCCAGGTAAAGTCAGGAATATGCTTTGGCGTTAGTCCTTCGCCAAATACATTGCAGCATACGCCTACCATGGTGCCGGTATTGAATGATGAATTGATGGCCGAACGGGAATAATCGCCCATGAGCAGCCCGCATTTTTGTCCCGCATTGCTGAATGTTTTGCCGGCATTGTCCCAGACCTTTACATCACCCGCCGTGTTTTTGATGTTGGAATTGGAAGTGCCCGCGCCCAGGTTGCACCACTCGCCTATTACCGAATCGCCGAGGTAACCGTCATGGGCCTTGTTGGAATAACCGAACAGCACCGAATTCTTGATCTCTCCGCCTACTACGCAGTGCGGGCCAACGGTTGTTGCCCCGTAAATGCGGCTGCCCATTTTTACTACCGAGCCCTCGCCCAATGAAAAAGGGCCGCGGATAAAGCTTCCTTCCATGATCTCGGCGTTGCGGCCGATATAGATGGGCCCGGTAGAGGCGTTCAGCATGCAATGGCCCAGGGTCGCTCCCGGCTCTATAAATACGTTGGTGGAGCTGATTACCTGCACCGTGTCCGGGATAGACCCGGAATTCTTATTCGCCCTTAGCAAGGCAAAGTCTTCGCGGATGGCCTGGTCATTAAATAAAAAGATCTCCCAGGGGTGTTTTAGCTGGCGCAGGCCTTCAGGCATTTGTTCCGGCGGCCGCCCCCGCTCCAGCACTAAATCGGCAAAAGCCTTCGTAGGAATAATATTGGCGGGAATGATGAGGGCCTCTCCGGAATATTCTCCATTGTTCCTGGCCTTTAGGGGTTTAAGGCCGGTGAGCAATTCCCATTTTTCGCGAATGGTGAGGATGCCTACCCTGATATCGGAAGTGTGGCGGGTGCGGGTGAACGGGTACAGGCTCTCGGCTATTGGGCTATCATCCAGGATCAGTTTCATGCGGATAAAGCTAATAAAAAACCCGAGGAAGAATCCCCGGGTCAAGTATAGCCATGAAAAACAAAAAATCTTTATGCTTATTTTTTAGCGTATTTCTTCTTGAACTTATCGATACGGCCTGCTGTATCTACCAATACTTTCTGGCCTGTAAAGAACGGGTGAGAAGTGTTCGAAATTTCCAGCTTGATCAGCGGGTATTCCTTTCCATCTTCCCATTTGATGCTTTCTTTGGTAGGCGCGGATGAACGGCTCAAAAATGAATAGCCATTACTCATGTCCTTAAAAACAACGAACCTATAGTTTTCCGGATGAATCCCTTTTTTCATAACAACTTGACTTTTAGCAATATACGATTTGAGCCGTACGGTTTAAAAAATTGACTTGCAAAAGTAAGCCATAGTTGCCAAATATTCAAAATGTTTTATCGCCCACGGCCGGACCCTATTGTCAATAACTTCCACTTCACATTCAGTATTCACTTGCCGGTAAAACAACCACGCCATCTGTATAATCCAACTATCGTTCCTAATCCGTGCTTAATCGCGCATATTCACAAACTGCAGGGCTACATCAAGGTTTGCATTCTTGCACAATTGGATCACGGACTGCAGATCGTCTATCTTTTTGCCGGTTACCCTCACCAGGTCATCCATGATCTGCGGCTGAACCTTCAGCCCGCTATCTTTCACTAATTTAGTAATCTTTTTGGCATCTTCCTGATTAAGCCCATTTTTTACTACAACTTCTTTTTTCAGCACCTTGCCGGACTGCCTCGCCTCCTTGCTGAAGTCGAATGCTTTTGCATCGATGCCTTGCCGCATGCCGCGGCTTAGCAGCACGTCGGTCAGCTGCCGCATCTTCATATCATCGTCCGTCTCGATATTGAGTTTGTATTCTTTCTTGTTGAGGTCAATTACTACGTGCGCATCCTTGAAATCGAACCGGTTGGTAATTTCTTTGCGTGTTATGTTCACGGCATTCTCCAGCGCTTGAGCATCTACTTTAGATACGATATCGAATGAAGGCATCAGTTAGTTCCGGAATTTTAGAATCGGGAAATTGGGAAATTTATCGCAAATTCCAAAATTTCCTTCAGAGTGGCGCTCTGAACAATTTCCCGATTCAACAATCCGGTTCAAATTTATTGCTGGCCCTGGCCGGCCCTGCTTTCCTCTTCATTGGTGCCGGTAGTTCTTCTTCTTGCCTGGGCAACGGTAGATTTTCCAAATCGATAGCTGAAACTAACCGTAAAGGTGCGGTTGTTCCATCTGTTGCGAACATCCACGTCGATATTGGCGTACTTGGTATGGCCTGAGAACTTCTGCCAATGGAAAGGATCGCGTAAGTTGAAACGCAGGGTTCCCTTTCCTTTCAGCAGGTTATTTTTTTGGGCGCCAAGGGTCATGAAGTACATGGGATCAGCTACAGACAAACCATCTACTCCCTTACCGCGGTACCAGCCGCTGATTTCTCCCGACCAACCTTTCTTAAAGGTGAACATGTTGGACACGTTCACCATAAACGACGTGAATTGCAGGTCTACTACGTCATTCACTTTGGTAGTGGAATTATATACGATGCCTTCATAATGGTTGTTGAACACGTTTACAAAAACGTTCGAGTTCCACCATTTGGCAACCTTTACAGGCGCAGTAACCCCAATGCCTATGTTTTGCAGTTTTGCAACGTTGTCGGGCGTTAAGAAAGTGATCCGCTCATCTTGCTTCAGTATCTGCGAAAGCACATCATTGGTTTCGGTATAGTTCAATACTGTTGTTAAACCATTCTTGAAAGAATGACGGATTTCGAAATTATTGGCATACTGCGGAAGCAGGTATGGATTTCCCTGGCGGAACGTAAGTGAATCAAGATACCACCTGAACGGGTTAAGGTCCTGGTAATTCGGACGATTGATCCTTCTGCCGTAAGAAACAGTCAGCGTATGAGATTTGTTGATCTGATAATTCAGATAAATAGTAGGGAATAAACTGGTATAGTTTCTCGTAAACGATGAATCAAGCGCTACCTGGTTTCCCCTCGAAACCGTATTCTCCATTCTCAACCCTGTTTGTGCGCTGAATTTTTTCCATTGCTTATTGATACTTATATAAGCCGCGTTGATGTTCTCTTTGTAAATAAAATGATTTGAACGCGCATTATCCTTTACCCAATCATTACCCGCCCAACGGCTATATACGACCTCATTATCATTTTGCACATAGCTTATCTTGAAACCGGCGTCAAATCGCATATTATTCTTTAAAGGTTTTGTATAGTCGGATTTGATAGAATAGATATCGATAACACCAGGAATATCTCCTTTCAATTCAAAATGGCCGGTTTTGGGCCCTCCCGGCGCATCGTACGTGTCTGTAAGCAGCAGCGAGGTAGAGCTGTTTTTGTAGCCAACATAGTCGAGGTCCACAGTGATCTCCTGTCCTGTTGAATCGAATATGTGTTTATAATTAAGGTTTCCTGAAAAATTTGAAAAGTTCAGCTTGGTGGTGCTAATCGATTCCAATACGGACTCTATAGAACCGTCGGGCCTGATCAGCGTTTGTGTATTATTGTTATGGGGTCTTCCTGCAAAAGTGAATCCATTCAATACAATGCCCCAGGTGGTTCTTTTGTTCTTAAAGAAATCCAGTCCCACTTTAACGGTGTAGTTATTATTTCGGCCGTTGAAAACTGAATTCTGGCGTGTTGTTACGTCTATGGCGCCATTCGGTTCGTACAACCTTCTTTCCAGGGTAAGGTCGCTTTTGTTTTCATTGTAGTTGTAGTTGACGTTACCGAACAGGTTGATCTTCCCTTTCCTGTAGTTCAGGTTCAGGCTTTCGGAAGCGCGTACGGGCGTCAAGGTAGCGTTAGCCCTTTTATAAAATCCCATTGTGCCACCCGTGGTAAAGCTTCCATTGAAACCTTCATTCCTGCTTTTCTTTGTTTTGATATTGATGATGCCCGAATTTCCCGAAGCATCATATTTGGCCGGGGGATTCGTCATGATCTCGATCTGGTCCAGTCCCGAAGCCGGCATATTGCGCAATACATTGGCAAGGTCCGTTGCAGACAGGTAGGTCGGCTTTCCATCCATCATCACAATCACGCCCTGTTTGCCCTTCAAGCTGATATTTCCGTCATTGTCAACTGAAATGCCCGGCGATTTTTCCAGCACTTCCAGTGCAGTTGCTCCTGCGTTGGTGGGCGCGGCTTCCACATTCACGACTGTCCTGTCAATTTTATTTTCGATCAATGGCCGCTTACCGGTAACAGTAACCTCACCTAAGGATTTAGGAGCAGGCGCCAATTTTAAAGCATCGAGCTTTACAGAACTTTTTTCTGCAGAAATCGTAAATGGCTGGCTGGAAATTTTTGTAAAGCCTGTAGCGGTAATCGCCAGAACGTATTCGCCCTCGGCAATTTTTTCAAATTCAAAAATTCCGGCCTTATCGGTGATGCCGGCTTTTACAAGGGCCTTGTCTTTAGTGCGCAACAGGGTAACAGTGGCAGATTCGATGGGCTGATGTTTGTCGTCGGTGACCACACCTGTGATCTTCCCATTCTTGGTTTGTGCGAACAGTGATGTGCAGCAGCAGCACATCAACAGGAAAGTAAAAAACCTTTTCATGCGTTTAAGAGTTTTGTTTTTCATTAGCCTACGGCAAAAATCCGCCGTAAGTCCTGGTTTTAAAAAGCAATTATGACGAGATAGTGACAAGACGTTTTAAAGGGGCCATATCAGGTTTCAATACACCAACGGAAACAATCAGGGATAAACGAACTGACGAGCCTGTCGTGTATTTACCAAAAGAGCCTCCCTTACCGGGAGGCTGTTGAATCATGGCTATATGGTTGTTAGGGTTATTCACCTGATTTTACGCGATTTTGTTCTTCGGCTGCACTTGCTTTTTTACGTTGCGTGTTTCCATTGAGCGGTTTGCCGAACCTATAAGTAAATGCTATGTTGGCAACCCTTGAATCGCGGTAGTTCCGGAACCTGGCTTCTGTTGATTCGAAATTGATAGTGCCCTTCGGCATCTGTGTATAGAGAATGTCGCGCACGTTGAATCTCACAGTGCCCTTTCCTTTCATCACCTGCTTCGATACACCCACGCCCAATTGTCCCATCGGCTGGATCTGTATTTGTCCTTCGATGCCTTTAGACCTGTACCATCCGCTTACTTCGGCGCTCCATCCTTTTTTGAAACGGAACTGGTTGTTCATGTTCACCATAAAGTTGGTGGCTTCTATTTCCAGGAACTCGCCGTGCACAATGCCACTGAACTTAGTGTGGTTAACATTGGTATAGATCATGGTAGTGAACCATTTTGTCAAAGGCTTTTGCAGGCTGATGGCTGCTCCGCCGTTCTGGCGTTTGCCAAGGTTTCCTTCGCGAACGATGGTGGCATAACCATTCTCGCCATTGGGCTTTTGCTCCTGGTCGAACGTTTCGGTCATGAAATCAGTGGTCACACCGTAGTTGAGCGTGGTAGTAAGCATACCCTTATAGATATGCGTAAATTCTACGTTGTTGGAATATTGCGGTTTCAGGAAGGGGTTGCCGGAACCATAAGTGTATTTGTCGATAAAGAACATGAAGGGGTTCAGGTCCTGGTAAGCAGGACGGTCGATCCTGCGGCCGAACGAAAGACCGAACTGGTTCGATTTGTTGGCGCTGTAGCTCACATACATTGTCGGGAACAGGCTGCTGTACGAATTATCGAACGAAGAGTCGGCTTGTGTAGGATTGCCATACTGGTGTCCTTTGTAATTCGTGTTCTCGAAGCGCAACCCCGCCTGTATGCCCCACTGCTTGTTGAGCTGCCTGTTCACGCTTACATAGGCTGCATTCACGTTCTCTTTGTATTTGAAGAAATTGGTCTTGGTATAATCTGGCTGCCATTCGCTCATCCACTCGAAATAATTGGCCTTGCTGTCGTTGACCACATAACTCGACTTTACGCCCATTTCCATCTTCATGCCTTTCTTCAGGGGCAGCGTGTAATCCATGCGGGCAGAATAGATATCTATATTACCGGGAAGGTCGCCCAACAATTGCTCATCGTATTTTTTTACCCAGCCACCGGAAAAAGTGGTATTCACAAAGTATTGGTCGTTGCCGATCCGGTAAGCAATGCGGTCGACGTCAATGGTCAATTCCCTTCCGGTAGAATCGAACTGGTGGCGCAGGTTCAGGTTCACGCTTCCGTTCTTCCACAATTCTGTAACCCTGGTGCCTGCGTGAACAATGGAGTCTACGTTTAATTGGGGGTCTTTCAGGTAGCTGGTATTATCGCCCAACTGCCTCGATGTATTATAGAAGCCCGACAGCACAATACCGAGTGTGGTCCTTTTGGTCAGGAAATAATCCATGCCGAGTTTCAGGTTGTTGCTCATGTTGCGGCGCTTCATGAACGAGCTTTGTTCGAATATTGCGTTGGTTGTTTTATCGTCGTTTTTGTAGCGGCGGAAAATATCCAGTTGCTGGAAGTTGTTGTTGCGTCCGAAGCTGTAGGTACCGAAAATATTTATTTTGCCATTGCGGTAGTTCATGTTCACACTCTCGTTGGTCTTGAAGTACACGCCTTGTCCTGCACCCACGGTGAGGCTTCCGTTAAAGCCTTTCACTTTATTTTTCTTTGTCTTGATATTGATCACGCCTGCATTGCCAGATGCGTCGAACCTGGCGGGTGGGTTGGTCATGATCTCTACCTGGTCGAGTTGTGTTGCCTGCATGCCACGCAGCATGTTGGCCAATTCAGGGCCGCTCAAGTATGAGGGACGCCCGTCGACCAAAATGATAACACCTTGTTTTCCTTTCAGGCTGATGTTGCCATCTTTATCCACCTGCACGCCGGGCGCTTTTTCCAGCACTTCCAGTGCGGTGGCTCCCACGTTTGTGATAGAGGCTTCCACGTTCACTACGGTACGGTCGATCTTTTGCTCAACCATGGGCCTGGCGGTAGAAACCGTTACTGCTGCAAGGTCTTTGCTTTTAACTGCCAGCACCATGGGTTGCAGGGCTATTGATTTATTGGCTTCGCTTATTTCGAAAGCGGGAGAATAAGATTTGTTATAACCCACGGCACTTACCATTACCAGGTATTGGCCGGGCTTAGTGTTATCAAATTCGAATTTGCCCGATTTGTCGGACATCATGATCTTAACGAGGGAGGAATCTTTGCTTTTTAAAAGGGAGATGGTGGCCGCTTCTATTGCTTTTGAGCCGTCCCCTACCGAACCTTTAATGCTGGACTGCAATTGGGCAAGTCCGGCCAGGGAGCTAATCATAAGCATTGCGATGGTCAGAATCTTTTTCATGATAGTTCTTTTATTAAGTTGGTACTTATTGTTGTCAATTACATTTCAAAGGTAGGTACTTTGCAATGCAAGGAACATTGTTTTGTGTTGAAGGGTTTGAAACCCTGATATCTGGCAATTGCGTGACAGGGAATGTGACGGCCAAAGGAGCAAGGGGGTTACAATCCTGCTTTTTTATGCGGATGAGCGGTAGTGACAGGAGATCAGTGGTAAAAAAAAGCGGAATGGCGTTAAAACTGCAAAAAAAGACAGATGAGCACCTGGGACAAACGGTAAGTTGATATTCGGGCCCCTGAGAGCGGCCGGCTAAAGTTTATCTGCAGGATTTTTCAGGTAGGGGGTAGCTGGAAGCAGTATGAAATGATAAAGCCAGCTTAATAAACGGGCAAACTGGGCTTCCGGAACGAAACCAAACTTGAAGGGCCAGGTGCTTAAAGGGCCGTGGAAAGGACGAAAAAGGCTGATTTAAGCCGCAGGCGCCCGCTTTTTCCGTCTTATAAGGATAATTAAGACCCCGGCAAGGACCAGGAAAAATGAGATGATTTCCGCCTGAGTGGGATGGAAGCCCATAATATCATATTCTGTATTTACCCGGATCTTCTCTACAAAGAACCGTTCAATGCCGTTTAATATCAGGTATATGCCAAAGATTATCCCGGCCGTCCTAATACGTTTGCGGATGCCCCAGAGGAAAAAGAAAAGGATGGTACAAATCACCGTCTCATAAAATGGCGTTGGATATACCGGCACTGGCAAAACATAACAATGATCCTCCTTACAGCCTGGGATAGGCATGCCATCTTTAATTACATTGTGTGGATAGGCATAGGCCACGGTCCACGTAGGAAGGAAAGAAGGTGCCTTTACTGGCGCGTGCTCCACTTCGGAACCCCTGAACTGCTTGGCATAAAACTCCTGGTTGGCGGCTACTGCTTGCCGGAAAGTAGCGGTATCGGCGGGTACCGACTTGCCCGGCAACTGTGTTACATAAGCGCTGTTTAAGATACCCCAATCACCGTCTCCACTAACCTGGCAGCCTAAGCGCCCGATGGCGTATGCTATCATCAAAGCGGGCGCCATGGAATCGCCCAGATGCCAAAATCCGATCTTATGTTTTCTAGCGTACCAGGCAATTGCCAAACCTGCGCAAATCAATCCACCATAAAAGGTAAGCCCGTCGAATGAAATAAGCGACTCCAGCGGATTGCGCACCAACTGGTCCCAGTTCTCCAGGTTATGAAAGATCTTTGCACCCAGAAAGCCGAACACCGCCGCAAATATCACCATGTCTCCCACCCTGTCGTGCGGCCAGATCCTTATTTTACGCTGCTCGGGCTTTGCCAGCTTTTGCTTGTTCTTTTCATACCATTTCAACCCGGCCAGCAGTAATCCCAATAAAATGCCGGCAGGCAAATTTCCGGCTGAAGAAAATATAAAGCTTTGCGGGTCCTTGAGAACATCGCCTTCAGCAGTAAACAAACCGATGATCTTGTATCCCAATAAAAAACCGAGCAAGAAATTCACGAACAATTCGGCAAGACTGGCGGGACGTCCCACCATGATGGTTTCTTCGGTATATACCATCAGGCCGTCACGCTCTTTGCGACGCAATTCTTTTGTAAGCACCACCGCGGCCGCAATAAAAGCGATGGCCACAAAAAAGCCGAATGAATTAAAGATCCGCAGCCAGTTCCATTCTACACCGAAAATATCTTTGAATGCGTAATAGAGGTTGGGATACATGTAGTGCGTTTAAATTATTCCTTCGCGGGCACAATGATAATTAAAAAATAACGGTGCTGTAAAAATTGCAACAAAAAAACCTCTCCCAGGAATGAGAGAGGTTACACTATGAACAAAGCTGAACAAGTCAGCACAAATACTTTAACAGTACTGCTCGAAAGCATGCAGCAGGTTGTGGGCGATCATCTGGGCCGACCTTCCTTCTATCTGGTGCCTTTCGATGAAATGCACCAATTGGCCATCCTTGAACAATGCAATGGAGGGTGAAGAAGGAGGATAAGGCATCAGGTGCTCGCGCACTCTTTTTACAGCCTCTATGTCGAAACCGGCAAAGCTGGTGGCGAGGTGATCAGGCTTTTTAGCGCTGTTCGCAACCGCCATCAATACACCGGGCCGGGCAGAGCCTGCCGAACAGCCACATACTGAGTTCACCATTACAAGCGTGGTACCGGGTTGTTGAAGCTGGTCATCGACCTGCTGGGGAGTCTTCAAATCGGTAAATCCATTTTCCGTAAGCTCCTCTTTCATAGGAATCACTATTTCTGCTGGATACATTTTCTACGATTTTTAATGAATGCAAAGGTACGGAAAACTTGGTGTTTGCGGCGATTTGCGACAGAATCGGATTATTTGTCAGGCGCAATTCAGGTTTCATGCTAATATGTCGCTTAGATACCCGCCTGCCTGCCCGTCCGGCAGAAAATAATGCAGTGGTACACCCTTTGAGCAAGGGCCATCATATAAACTGATTCAAAAATTTAAAAACATAAAGTATATGCTAGTGAAAGTAAACCACCGCCCGATGCACAGGACCTTCAACTCTATTTTCGATGAGTTGTTCAACGAATTTCCTGTAAAGTTCGATTCCGGACTGCAAACACCCGCAGTGAACATTCATGAAAATGAAAATGCTTACGTAATGGAACTGAATGTTCCCGGCCGGAAGAAAGAAGACTTCCAGATCAGCCTCGAAAACGGTTTGCTGACTGTTAGCTTCGAAAAGAAAGAAGAAAACAACACCGAGAACCAAAAGGTTATCCGCAGGGAGTTTTCTTACCAATCTTTCAAGCGCAGTTTTAACCTCGACAAAAACATCGATACCGAAAACATCCAGGCCAAATACGAGAACGGTATCCTGGCATTGACCCTTCCGAAAAAAGAAGCGGCAAAGCCTTCGAAGAAAGAAATTAACATCCAGTAAGGTTTTCGTTTGACCACTGGGTTAGTTATAATAGTTTAAGCTACACAGTTGATTTTGGTTATGGTCCCTCCTATTCTTAGGAGGGATTTTTTTTATGATTTATTCTGCAATCCATGTTCGATATTTGAAGCTCAAACCAAGTTTTGCGCATGAGATTGTTGGTTCTGGCCCTTTTCCTGTTCCAAGGCCTGCACCTGCAGGCACAGGACAGCATCACCACCGTCATTCCTTCCAGCGTCGATTCGTCGCTGCGTATTTTGAACCTGAACCCGTACATAACGGTGCACGTGGATTCAACGCTGAATTATAAGCTTGAGGTCAATCGGCCGGGAGGCAAGTACTTCTGGTACCTGCGCAATTCGCCTGTAGGCCTGCGCATTAATAAAGACGATGGTACGCTAAGCTTCAAAGCCGAGAAATCGTTTTTTCTTTCCGGGAAATTGAAATACGATCTCCCTTACGGCATCGTCCTCGGCGTGCAAAACCTCGAAAATCCCGCGGAGCGTATCGATACCAGCCTTACACTCGTATTCTATAATACCGAGATCATCCCTTCGCGTGTGAAGCCCTCCGTTAGCTCGACATTATACGTTGATGAAGGCGATGTGGTGAACTTTAAAGTGCAGTGCGAAACCGGCAGCTTCCCTATCGAGCACATCACTTTTTTTACCAATGCTCCTATGAAGGGCTTCGGCCTCGTAAAACAATGCGATGATGACTTCAGTTGGTCGCCTCCCTATGAATTTGTGAAGGAAACAGATTCGGGCAAGGTTAAGATCGTAACGCTCAGCTTTATCGGCACCACGCGTTTTATGGTCAAGGATACCGCGAGCGTACGCATCATTGTACGCGATGCATTGAACTACCCGCTTGCCGTGCAGGAATACCAGTTGCAGGTGAAGTACGTGAACAGCTATATCCTGCAGCTTAAATACACTTTTTTGCAGCTCGATAAAAAAGTAAAGAAGGTAAAGACCACGCGCACGACGTTCGACATTACCTCATCGGCCACGGCACTAACGGGCAGCATCATGGTATCTTCCAGCGATGCCAGCACACAAAAGACGGGAAAGATACTTCCGAGCGTAGGCGTATCGCTGGTGCCCATTAAAGAAGCAGTGGCGCCGCAGAAAGTATATGACCAAAACCAGGCCTCGCTGGTGCGCACCTCCATTAAAAGGCTGGAATACATGCTGCGCGATAATGCATTGCTGGCTGACCGCGACCCTGAGATTGTCAGGAAAACCAACCGTCTGCGCGAGGAATTGAAGCAGATACAGATACAGCTCATCGACATACCCGTTGAGCTGGTCAGCGACATGACCGAAGAAGAACTCAATCAATACTTCAACAGTCCGAAAGTAAACAAGAAGTACAGGACCAGCAGGAAATAATCCATTCCGTAGTAAGCAAACTAAAATAACAACCATGGCAAAGAGCAATAAAAAGGAGCTGTCAACAAAACAACGCGAAGAGCTGCTGAAAACCTTGAAAGCCCGTTTTGAAAAAAACATGAGCCGCCATAAAGGTCTTGAATGGGATGCGATACAAGCAAAGCTGGAAGCCAATGCTGAAAAACTATGGTCGCTGAGTGAAATGGAAAGGACCGGTGGTGAACCAGACGTTGTTGGTCATGATAAAAAAACCGGTGAATACATTTTTTATGACTGTTCTGCAGAAAGTCCCAACGGCCGCAGAAGTGTTTGCTACGACCGCGCAGCGCTCGACTCGAGAAAAGAACATAAACCGGCAGACAGCGCCGTTGATATGGCGACCGCCATGGGCATCGAGCTTTTAACGGAGGAGCAATACCGTCAACTGCAACAGCTTGGAAAATTCGATTTGAAAACTTCGAGCTGGGTACAAACGCCTGCAGCCATCAGGAAACTCGATGGCGCACTTTTTTGTGATCGCCGCTACGACAATGTGTTCCTGTACCACAATGGCGCATCGTCTTATTATGCGGCAAGAGGGTTCCGTGGCGCGTTAAGGGTTTAAAAAAATCTAAATTATTTATTGTTCACATCCCTGGCGGCGACGCGTATCTATCAGGTACTGGATCTTCCATTTGCCGTTTATGCGTACCAGTTGGAAGGAGTTGACGCCGCAATGGCTGAAGTTGCCGTTAAAATAGAACTTATAAGGCGTCCATACTACAGCTAATGGCCCATCTATTTTGATAGTTTCGAAAGTAATACGTTCGTCGGCCGCGCCCTTTGCCAGCTTTGCTATCTGTTCCGCAAAACCGTTTACTCCATCTGTCCTGATAATGGTTTGTCCTTGTTGGTTCCTCGCGATAGTTTGTAAAATGGCGCTGTCTGCAAATGCGTCCCGGATAACATTTGGATCGGAATTTTTCATGCCCTCGAATAGTTGATTTACGGTGGCTTTTACTGAGTCTGCCGCAGTTTGTGCAAGAGTAAGCGTGTGGGTAAAAATGACGACGGTTAATAAAATGAGAAAGTGTTTCATTCGTTAGATAGTTTATAATGTTTGGCTGAAAACTTGAATCGTTAAAGGTAAACCCAACAGCAATGAAAACCAACGTTATTACACCAGCGGTACTCATACTTTCCTTTATCCTGATCGGTACCGCTTGCCGGTCTTCCAAGAACACCGGCGGACATCCTACAGGCAAATCTTATCCTGTGCCGAATGATCCTAATCCAAACAATTTACCTCCGGGGCAGGCTAAAAAAATCTATGGCGATAAATCGGCTAAAAAATATGCGCCGGGTCAGCGTAAAAAACAAACATATCCCCTCATCATTACAAGAACGCCCGACATCATCATCACCCGCCATACCGATGGCCGCAATTATTACCGCAATGCCGACGGTTTGTATTATTGGGAAGGTCCTGATGCACGCTTTTACCTGGACGATATGCACCTGCCGGATATTGCTTACAACAAAAGCGAATACGACGACTGGAAAAACAAGGGCAATAAAAGCAATAACGGAAACAATGGAAACAGCGCCAATAAAGGCAGCAGCGGGAATGCTGATAAAAAACCGGAGTCCAAAGGCAACGGAAAAGCAAAGGGTAAGGGCTAACGCCTACGTATAGCCGAGGATCTTTAGCATGCTTTGCGCGGACTGCTCCTTGGCGTACACCCAGTCCACAAGCTTTCCATTTTTGTCCTGCTCCACAATGATGTGCTTGGGCGAAGGGATAAGGCAATGCTTGATGCCTCCATACCCGCTGATCTGGTCCTGGTAAGCGCCGGTATGGAAAAATCCAACGTATAAAGGTTCGCCGTTGTTGAGCTTTGGCAGGAACACCTCGTTGATGTGCTCTTCGGAATCATAATAATCATGGCTGTCGCACGTGATGCCTCCCAGCACCACGCGTTGGTAGTCCACGTCCCATTTATTGATGGGCAACATCAGGAACCGCTCCCCTATTCCCCAGGTATCGGGCAAAGTGGTAATGAACGAGGAGTCGATCATGTACCAGATCTCGCGGTCGTTCTGCGTTTTTTGCGCGATCACGCTGTAGATATGCGCCATGCTCTCACCGACGGTATAGCTTCCAAACTCGGTGAACACGTTCGGCATGGGCACTTTTGATTTTTTGCAGGCCGATTTGATATTGCCGATGATCTCGTTGATCATGAACTGGTAATCGTACTCAAATCCCAATGAATGTTTGATGGGAAATCCGCCACCAATATTGATGGAATCGAGCTCGGGACATATCTTTTTGAGCTGGCAATACAGGTTGATGATCTTGTTCAATTCGCTCCAGTAATAGATATCGTCCTTAATGCCTTTGTTTAGGAAGATGTGGAGCATCTTCAATTGAAACTTGTTTTCATATCCTTCTATCCTGTCTACATAAAACTCCAGTATATCCTTGGCGCGGATGCCGAGCCGGGAAGTATAAAACGGAAAGGTGGGTTCTTCTTCTGCCGCCACCCTGATGCCCAGCTTGAAAGGCACGCGCACCGATTTGGCATATTCCTTCAGCTCGTCTTTATTGTCCAGTACAGGGATCACGTTCTTAAAGCCAGTATTCAGCAGTTGCGCAATGCGACGGGTATATGATTTTTGCTTGAAGCCATTACAGATGACATAAGTGTCCTTGGTTATTTTCTTTTTATCGTACAGCTTTTTCACAATCTCGATGTCGTACGCGAAAGAAGTTTCCAGGTGAATGTCATGCTTGAGCGATTCTTCCAGCACGAATGAAAAATGGCTGCTCTTGGTACAATAGCAATAATAATATTCGCCCTCGTACTTGTGCTTTTTCATAGCGTTGGCGAACATTTGCTTGGCCTTCCTGATCTGCATACCGATCTTGGGCAGGTAGGTCAGCTTCATGGGAGTGCCGTATTTGTCGATGAGAGCTTTAAGGTCGAGGCCGTTGTACTCGAGGTAATTGTTATCGTTGACTCCGAATCCTTCCTGGGGGAAGTTGAAGGTTTGCTTCACGAGGTCGTGATAAGTATTATTCATTCCGTATGCTGTTTAAGAAATAGCACAGATTTATATGATTAAAGAACTGCGCAGCGTAGCATTTGAACCGGTGCAATGCTCAATTCGTTCAGCTGCGCAGCCCATTATGATGCTTTATCAATGATCGGTTAAGGGAACAAAAATAATTTTTTCAGCATAATAGCAAATAAAAAAACCGGGCCGGGGTACGCGAAGCCGGGGCTAAGCAAAAAAAAGCTCCCGGTTAGCCGGGAGCTTGCAGAAAAAATATCCATCGCGATTACTTCACAGAAGCCACCAGGCTCTTGAAGGACTCGGGATCGTTCATGGCGAGATCGGCCAGGATCTTGCGATCGAGGGTAATGCCCGACTGATTAAGCTTGTGGATGAACTCGGAATAGGTCAATCCTTCTTCGCGAACGGCTGCATTGATGCGTGCAATCCACAAAGTGCGGTACTCACGCTTCTTGAGCTTGCGGCCTACATAGCGATAGGTAAGACCTTTTTCCAATACGTTTTTGGCAACGGTGTAAACATTTTTACGCTTGCCATAGAAGCCTTTGGCTTGCTTGAGAACTCTTTTGCGCCTTGCTTTGGAAGCAACTGCATTTACTGAACGAGGCATATCTTAATAAGTTGAGTAGTTTAAAATTTGTCCGAGGGACTCCCTCGGAGTTGTTACAGAACTTGCGGCTGTTGGCTTATTTAAGCCTCAGCAGCCTTTTTACAAAGTCAAGGTTGGCTTTGTGAACCAGGCCATCTTTACTTAAACTACGTTTGCGCTTTTTTGATTTTTTCGTCAGGATGTGACGCTTGAATGATTTTTGGTGCGTGATCTTTCCAGTGGCCGTTACCTTGAAGCGCTTCTTGGCACTGGAATTGGTTTTAACCTTTGGCATTTCCTATTCAACATTTGTATTACACCCTTGAGGCGTTCCCGAACATTCAGGACTCTTAGCGGGCCTCTTCAGGCAATGATCATCCGCAAAGGATGATTTAAGGGCTGCAAAGGTAAGGAAAAATAGTAAATCAGCGGAAGTGCGGATTTGCAAATGTTTCGAGGCCAAAGGTATTTAATCCGCCAGTACCACCAGGTTGTGCTCCCTTTGGACCTTTTTAGGCAATTTATTGATTACCAGGTTATAAGACTGCCGGACGAAGCGTTCCCATTCTTCTTTGGTCAATTTGGAAACATCGGTGACCAATATCCATTTGGCCCTGGCCATATAAGGAGCGGGGCAACAGCCCTCTTTGCTGGCCATTTCATCGAACTCTTCGTCACGCACCTTGAAAGATATTTTGTTAGGATGGCCCAGCCAGGCTACGCAAAACATTTTACCTGCCACTGAAAAGCATAGGTCATCGTCCCACTTAACATCGGTTGTAACTGCCGGCCATTGCCCGCAATACTGTTGTAAGAAGTCTATGTTCATATATCTGTATAGAGCAAAATTGAGGCCTGACTACCGTTAGGCAGGCCTGACTGCCGTTAGGCAGGCCTGCTTTTGCCGGCAGGTAGCCTGCGTATAAAAAACCCCCTCGCCGGGGGTGATTGTTATGCTTTTTTCTTTCCTTTCGGTGCCAGCACCATCAGCATGCGCTTGCCTTCCAGTTTCGGCATCCCTTCCGGAAGGCCTACATCGGCCAGCCGCTCAGCAAATTTCAGCAGCACCAGCTCGCCCCTTTCTTTAAATTGGATGGCGCGCCCTTTGAACTGCACGTAGGCTTTTACCTTGTTACCATCTTTCAGGAATTTTTCCGCGTGCTTGGATTTGAAATCGAAGTCGTGATCGTCCGTATTGGATGTGAACCGTATCTCTTTCACTTCAGAGGCCTTGCTCTTGGCCTTCATCTCTTTTTCCTTCTTCTTCTTATCGTAGAGAAATTTATTATAATCGGTGATCTTGCAAACCGGGGGATCGGCATTAGGAGAAATTTCTACCAGGTCCAGTTGTTGCGCCTGTGCAATTTTCAAAGCTTCCTGGGTGGGATAAACACCTACTTCCACGTTGTCGCCAACGAGCCTCACCTGCGGTACGCGTATAAAATGGTTGATGCGGTGTTCTGGTTCTTTGCGGGGAATGAATCTTCCTCTGAAGCCTCCGCCACCGGGGCGGTTGAAAGGTCTGTTCGGTAATGCCATTTACGTTTTTTAGATTAACAATGCACCCATTGTTGCAGGGCTTTACATTTGAGTTTTTATGTTTTTAAAATGTTCTACGGTTTACAATTTCGTCGGTTGCCTCGGCAATGAAATCCCGGGTGCTTTTGATGCCCAGGTCGCCAATTCCCTGCCGGCGCACCGACACCTGGTTTTCATTCATTTCTTTCTCTCCAACTACCAGCATGTACGGCACCTTCATCAACTCGGTATCCCTGATCTTTTTGCCTATTTTTTCCGGCCTGTCATCTACCTCTGCACGAATATCAGCATTTTTTAAATCCTGTAAAATAGTTTTGGCATAGTCCAGGAATTTATCGCTGATGGGTAGCACCTTTACCTGTACGGGCGCCAGCCAAAGCGGGAATTTACCTGCATAATGTTCCAGCAAAAACCCTATAAAGCGCTCATGCGTTCCCAATGGGGCGCGGTGGATGATCAGGGGTGTTTGCGCCTCGTTGTGCTGGTTGGTAAACTGCAGCTTAAAGCGGCGGCCCTGGGCAAAATCCACCTGGTTGGTGGCCAGTGTAAATTCACGGCCGATGGTGCTCCAGATCTGTACGTCGATCTTGGGGCCGTAAAACGCGCCTTCGTCCGGAACTTCCACGTAAGGGATGTTGGACTCGATGAGAACGTTTCTTACCATGTCCTCGGTTTCTTTCCACAGTTCGGGCTCGTTCACGTATTTCTGCCCAAGCTTGGCAGGATCGTGCAGCGAAAGGCGCATTACGTACTTATCTATGCCGAATATTTTAAAATAGCGGATGTACATGTCATTCACCGCCCTGAACTCGTCGCCAAACTGCTCGTGCGTGCAATAGATATGCGCGTCGTTCATGTGCAGGCAACGCACCCGCATCAATCCGAACAGCTCCCCGCTTTGCTCATAACGGTAACAGGTGCCGTATTCCGCCAGGCGGTAAGGAAGGTCTTTATAGCTCTTGGGTTCAGCCGCGAATATTTTGTGGTGGTGCGGGCAGTTCATGGACTTGAGGTAGTATTTTACTCCTTCCAGTTCCATGGGCGGGTACATGCTATCCTGGTAATAAGGCAGGTGCCCGCTGGTGCGGTACATGCTTTCTTTTGCAATGTGCGGGGTAACCACCCGCTTATACCCTGCTGCTTCCTCGGTTTCTTTCGCCAGTCTTTCCAGCTCTTCGATAATGATGGCGCCATTGGGCAACCACAACGGAAGACCTGGACCAACATCATCGTCGAAAGTAAAAATGCTTAGTTCCTTGCCCAGTTTGCGATGATCTCTTTTTTTGGCTTCTTCCAGCAGGGCCAGGTATTCGTCCAGTTCTTTTTGAGAAGGGAACGTAATGCCGTAAATGCGTGTGAGCTGCTTGTTGCGTTCATCTCCTTTCCAGTAAGCTCCCGCAATATTGGTAAGCTTGATCGCTTTTATGAACCCGGTGTTAGGAATGTGCGGTCCTCGGCAGAGGTCTGTAAAATTGCCCTGGGTGTAAAAAGTAATTTCTCCGTCGGCCAGGTTTTGCAAGAGGTCGAGCTTGTATTCATCGCCCTTTTCAGTAAAATAGTGTACGGCTTCGGCCTTGGGCATCTCCTTGCGCACGTATGTATTGCTTGCCCTGGCCAGTTCTGCCATTTTTACTTCCAGCTTGCGCAGGTCGTCTTCTGTAATGGTGCGTCCGCCAAGGTCTATGTCATAATAAAACCCGCCGGAATCGATGGGAGGGCCTACCCAGAACTTGGCACCGGGGAACATAGCCTCCACGGCTTCGGCCATCAGGTGGGCGGAAGAATGCCAGAAGGTTGATTTACCGCCGGTCTCATTCCAGGTAAGCAGGTTCAGGGTTGCGTCGTGTTGAATGGGCCGGGTAGCGTCCCAAATCTCACCGTTTACGCTTGCGGCCAGCACTTTGCGGGCCAGTCCTTCGGAAATGGATTTGGCAATTTCTAACGAGGTAGTTCCTTCCTTGTATTCCCGCACAGCCCCATCGGGGAAAGTGATCCTGATCATTTTAATCCTTGAATTTACAGCCCTCCAACGAAAGTCATTGGGTCAGTTTAGTCATTACGTCATCAGGTTTATGGAAGGGCCTTTTAATGACCCAATGACCCTTTGACCTAATGACTTAACGGAAGGCGGCAAATTTAACAAAGTGTTGCCAGATTACCGTTTATGAAATAAAAGAGAAAAATAAAATTTAGGCTAACTTACTTTTGTACTAACCTGAGTTTATGAAGCGACCTCTCCTATTCTTGTTTTTGTGTGTGCCGTTTATGTCCGTTGCCCAGGATTTAACCGGGATATGGCGTGGCCATTTTGTGCAGAGCGGGACCATGAGCGTTATCGAAAAATTATACGGTGTGGAAGACCGGTATAAGTTTGAAGTGCAGCTCGATCAACGCGATAAATATTTTAAGGGTGTTACCTATTCGTATAAGACCACTGTTTTTTACGGCAAGGCAAGCTGCAAGGGAACAGTAAACAACGGTTCCGGCAAAGTGCTGCTAAACGAAATGGAAATAGTGGAAGTGCGCATGGCACAGGGCAGCGATGCCTGCATTATGTTCCTGCAGCTTACCTATACCAGGAATGGCGAAGAAGAATTCATGGAAGGCACTTACACCAGCATGAATATACGCGACTCTTCCAATTGCGGAAGGGGAACCGTGTTCCTGCGAAAGGTGCCCACATCGGATTTTTATAAGGAACCTTTCTTAGTAAGGCGGGAGGAAGAAGCGGCGCTGAAAAAGAAAACGCCGCCGGCGGTAGTTAAAACAAATCCCAATCCACCGGCAAAAAAACCTGCAACCACTTCTACTGACAACAGTACCACCAAAAAACCGACAACGCAGCCCAATACCAACACCACGGCAAAAACAACTACTAAAAAGCCCGATGTAAAACCGCCGGTAAAGAAACCCGACACAGCGCCCGACAAGGATGTAGCCAAGAGCAATCCTAACAATACCGTTGTGAAACCTGCAAAAGTGGATTCTGTGAAGGCTCCGGAGAAAAAAATTACAACCGCTCCCACGCCGAAGGTGCTGGCTAACCGGCAGAACGAGCTGGTAAAAACAATTGTAGTAGGATCAACGGAAGTTACGGTTGACCTGTACGATAATGGAACGATCGACAACGACACGGTATCGGTGTACCTGGATAAAAAACTCGTAGTGTCCAAGCAAAGGCTTACAGAGCGGGCCATTACCGTAAAGCTGAAGCTGGATGAAAATAATGATTACCATGAGCTGGTGATGGTGGCGGAGAACCTGGGCGAAATTCCACCCAATACTTCGTTGATGGTGGTGAAGGCGGGCGACAAGCAATACGAGGTGCGCATTACTTCGAACGAGCAAAAGAACGCCGTGGTTATTTTTAAGTATGAAAAACCGGGTTGATCAATTACCGTTCACATAAAAGCTACCAGTTGAATGCCCCTTCTTATTAATTTTCATGAAAGGATTTTTATGCGCAGTACCATTGCGATTGCGTTTTTGTTGGTATCGTCCGTGCTTAATGCCCAAAACCTGAACGGCATCTGGAGAGGAAAGCTTACGCCCGAGGCCGGAGGCTGCTTCCCCGTGTATTACCTGGAACTGCAGATAAGCGAAATAAACAACGTGATCTCAGGCAATGCGTATGATTATTACGATAAAACAAGGTTTGTGCGGCTCGACTTCAACGGCCGCTTTAATACCACCACTAAAAGGCTGGTATTGATAGAAGAAAAGATATTGACGGTACAAATACCCCGCGATTGTTTTCCCTGCATAAAAACCTACGACCTTACCTACTCGCAGAATGGAAAGGATGAATTTTTAACCGGCGATTTTAAAGGCCATGGCGCAGACCGCAGGCTGGCATGCCCTCCCGGCCGCATTGTTTTGCAACGCATGATGCAATCAGAATTTCCCGTGCAGGTCCGGCAAAATGATACGCTTGCCAGGATACAGCAAGCCATACAATTGAAGCCGCGCGAAAAAGAGGTGGTACAAACGTATATCCTCGATACTTCCCATATCAAAATAGAATTGTACGACAACGCTGAGATAGACAACGATACAGTATCGGTATTCCTGAACAATACTTTGTTGTTGTATAAGAAAAGGCTGACGGATAAAGCGCTGCCGTTGACCGTGAGTGCATTCCCCGGCACCGAGTATGAACTGATGATGTATGCAGAAAACCTCGGAAGCATTCCTCCCAATACGGCCCTGATGGTGATAACGTCCGGGAAGAAACGTTATGAATTAAGGGTTTCATCGTCTGAACAAAAAAGTGCGGTGGTCAAGTTCGTGTACCAGCCGCCGCAATCGCACGCGCAGTAATTAACGCAGGACCATTCCTGCTTTTGCATATGAGAGCATAGTGATGTCACAACCGGGAAATTCTTCATCACCCCGTAAACACATTTATTATGCGCACCAGGATCTTTCTCTCCATGCTTCTCTTGCTTGCAGCTTACACCGGCCGCTCACAGGACCTATCGGGCACATGGCACGGCTTCCAGGTATCCCGCGAAAATGGGCAATACAAGGAATACCGTATTACGATCGAAATAAAAATGTCCGATGGCAATGGTTTCACAGGCACCATGCAATTGAAATCGCCAGCCAAGGGCGTCATCACCAGCACTTTTACGGGTAAGATCGACAAAGCTGAGAATGCTATTTACCTGCGGGAAGATAAAATTGTTACGGAAGGCCTTACCACCAAAGACGCCAGCCTGTGCAATTATGTTTTAAAGTTCCGCGGCAACATGCTTAAAGGCAAAGGGCGATCCATGCGCAAGGGGTACGACCACCTGACGCTGCACCTGGAAAGAAACGAACGGTATTAATTCCTTGCCGTAGTGGTCGTTGCCGGTTTCCTCGGAATTTTTTCATCGCGCATTGCCGCATGGTAAACAAACGATGCAATGATGGTAGCAGCCTGCTTAAGGTCGTCTTCCATCAAATGATCATAGGAATCCATATTGGTATGGTGCGTGCGGCTATCGTACTCGATCTCGTCCTGTATGAATTGGAATCCCGGGATACCAACGGCGTCGAATGCCTGGTGGTCTGTTCCGCCGGTGTTCCTTAGTGTTATGGTAGACGCGCCCAGGTCGTTGAAAGGTTCCAGCCATTTTGCAAAGATGGGCTTTGCACCTGCGTTGCCCTGCAGGTAAATGCCCCTTATCTTGCCGGTGCCATTGTCGAGGTTGAAATACACAGATACTTTTTCACCCGCCGCATTGGACCTGCGCGTAGCCGTATCCGTAAAATGATTGCGAACGTAATTGCGAGAACCATGCAATCCCTGTTCCTCTCCTCCCCACAATGCAATGCGGATGGTGCGCCTTGGTTGCACGCCGAGTGTTTTAAGAATGCGCATGGCTTCCATCATCACGGCACAGCCCGCGGCGTTGTCTGTAGCGCCTACTGATCCATGCCATGAATCCAAATGGCCGCCAAGCATCACCAATTCTTCTTTCAAATTCGGATCGGTGCCTTTTATTTCTGCAATCACGTTATAACCTTTTACATCATCCTTAAAGAATTTTGTTTTTACATCTACTTCCAGTTTTACAGGCACGTTGTTCATGAGCAATCTTTGCATCGACATATAATCTTCATAAGCGATCATAATGTCCAGTATGTTTTCAGGCGCATTGGGTGCATAGGAGCCGCCGCCCGATACGAACAAGGTGCCATCGCGGCCGCGGGTACTTGCGCTTAACAATGCCAGTGCTCCTTCCTGCATGGCCAAATCCCGCACACGGGTGGTCATGGGCACCTGGCGCCTTCCCGTAATATCCCTTGGGCGATTGGCCGGCGCCGTGGGTTCCCACGCCGCCATCCTGCCAAGCTCTTCATCGGTAAAGCGCAAGGCATCCGATGTAAACGAAGGCTTTAATGTGTCGGTACGTTGTAACAGCACGATCTTTCCTTTCAATTTTCCTTTATAAGCCAACAGTTCTATGGAATCTTTTGCATTTATTAAGATCACATCGGTGGATTTGAGGCCGTTGCTTCCTGATGTCCATGCTTTGGGAAAAGCAATGAATGGTCTATAATACGGCTGCGTCATCGCCAGGTATGAACGTTGCAGTTCCCAACCCTTGCCCCAATCGCCCCAGGGTTCCAGCTTTGCGTTTTGCAATCCCCATTCGGCCAGTTTATTCTTTGCCCAATTGGAAGCGCGGGTATAACCGGGTGAACCCTGCAACCGCGGGCCGCTCACTTCCGTGAGGTAAAAAGCTATTTCCATTACTTTGGAATTTTTCAGCCCTTCGTTGCGGATCTTTTCAACCATGGCTGCGTCCAGCTTTTCATCCTGGGCGAATGAGAAGGTATAAACCGAAATGAATAGCAATGCCAGAACCAGTTTTCTCATAACAATGTTTTTGTATAGGACGAGAAAGCTACAATTTTCCGGCGAAAACGGGTTGAGATTTTTGGAGTGAATTCAGAACTTGAAATTCCATGTTACCGCGGGAATAATCGGGAACAACGACACCTGCCGCGCCTCTACTTTCAACGTTCCATCGTACGGGCTTCCTTCCTGGTCGAAGTAAATGAAATAAGGATTGAGCCTACTATAGAAATTATAAATGCTGAACACCCAGCTTTGCTGCAGTTTGCGATTGGGATCTTGCCGCGGCGTGTAAATTGCCGAAAGGTCCAGCCGGTGATAAGCAGGCAGCCTGTATTGGTTCAGCTTGCTGTATTCCTGTGTAAGTACCCCATTTACGATGTAGAATCTTTCCGGCAACGTGGTGGCATTACCCGTTCCATATACAAACACACCTGAGAGCTTCCATTTTTTATTCAATTCATAGCTGGCTACTACGGAAAGGTCGTGGCGGCGGTCGTACTTTGCAGGATATTTTTCTCCGTCGTTCAATTGCGGGAATTTTCTCCAGGTCCATGAGAGCGTGTACCCTATCCAGCCCGTGAGCTTTCCCTTGGTTTTATTAATGAACAATTCGGTACCATAGCTCCATCCTTTGCCATATACAAATTCTTCTTCGGGGTCGCGGAGCGAGGGCGTATAACCCTCCTGGTATTCTATTTGGTTGTCCATTTGCTTGTAGTACACCTCCATGGAAGTTTCATAGGTATTGTCCTTGAAATTCTTGAACAGGCCCGCTGCATATAGCCAGCTTTTTTGAGGCTGCACCCTGAATGTGCTTGGTACCCAAAGATCGGTTGGTAAGGTAGTGCCCGCATTGCTTACCAGGTGTATGTATTGAAGCGTGCGTGTTACCGATGCTTTTACAGAGGTTTCATCATTCACTGCATAGCGGATGGTGAACCTTGGTTCCGGGCCTCCGTAGGCTTTTATCAATTCACCCGAGTTGTAAACGGTGCTATCGGTTTTGTTGCCATTGGCGTCGCGCTCAAACCTTGTATAGGGCCCGATCTGTGCGAAGCCGCTCCAGCGCAGGCCCGCGTGTATTTGTACCTTATCGCTGATCTCCCAATCGTCCTGTATGTACAATCCTGTTTCGTTGGCGAATTTGATGGACTCATTTTTTGGATTGAAGATGGTGCTGTCCTGCCGGCCGCTGAGAATATTGGGAATGAATTTGTGATAGGTGAACTGTCCCCCGAATTTGATCCTATGCCGCGGTGATGGGTAGTAATCGATGTCAACTTTTGCGTTCCAGTCGCGGATGCCCGAAGCAAGGCTCAGTGAAAAATCCTGTTGCGAAGCATTGAAGGCAAAATTATAACGGTTATACACAACCGTAGTATTGGAAAACAGCTTCCGGTAAAACACATGGTTCCACCTGAGCGTGGCCGTCGCATTTCCCCACGGGATATTGGCGCTGAACGAACGCCGCGCATTCCTGAAATCGAACACATCTTTGCCGAAATAACCGCTCAGGTACAACCTGTCTTTTTCTGAGAACTTGTAATTTACCTTGGTGTTCAGGTCGTAGAAATAATATCCTGAGCCATAGAACTGGCTTTCTTTCTTTACAAATGGTTTTATCAGTATATCGATATAGGTCCTGCGCGCCGATACAATGAACGATGCCTTGTTCTTTTTGATCGGACCCTGAACAGACAGCCGCGAAGCGATGAGGCCAAGGCCGCCATCTACCTGGAACTTGTTCATGTTGCCTTCCTTCATGGCCACGTCCAGTACGCTGGACAATCTTCCCCCATATTGGGCAGGCATACCGCCTTTGATGAGCGTAGTATTTTTAAGGGCGTCGGAATTAAAGATCGAGAAGAAACCGAAGAGGTGGCCTGTGTTGTATACTACGGCGTCATCGAGCATGATGAGGTTTTGGTCGGGCCCTCCCCCGCGGACATACAGCCCTGTATTGCCTTCGCCTGCATTGCGCACACCGGGCAATAGTTGAATGGTTTTAAGTATGTCGATTTCCCCTAACAATACGGGCAAGGCCCTTAACTGGTTCATGGAAAGGTCGAATTTGCCCATTTGCGCGCTTTTTACATTGGCGTCGCGCTTGCGCGAAGAAACGATCACCTCCTGGTACACAGTTTCCCGGGGCTTCAGGTGAATATTGAGCGAGGTGTCCGAAACGAGGTGTATCCTAAGTGGCTGCGGACTGTAACCGACGTGGGTAACCATCAATTCATATTCTCCTTCAGGAAGCGTGATGGAATAATATCCATATTGATTGCTGTTAACGCCCCTGCCCCTTCCATTGACGCTGAGAGTGGCGCCGATAATGGACTCGCTGCTAAGCGAATCGGTAATGTAACCGCTCAGTGTGTGCTTAGCCTGTCCAAAAAGATGTGCATGCAGGAAAACAGTGATGCCCAGCAAGAACCCTTTGCAACAATTTTTCATATTATTTCCTGTAGTCGATCGAGTCCTTCAGTTCGCCGCAATGCAGCATGCCGGCCTTGTATTTTGGATGTGATGTGCCGAGGTATGGGTTTACAACTTCACTGCTGTTGCTAAGCCAATAGGCTTCTTCATTATCGTTAAATGCCATGGGGCATTGGTGGTGATAAACTACTTCGCCGCTGTAACGCACGGTGCGCACGAGGTTATACAGGTGCTCCGATAAAGTATAGAAGGAACGGCGTTTTTGCTCGATATTATTTTCACCAACGATGCCTTTTGCTTCTGCAACGATGCTCTCGCTGAAATCCCTGGCCGTTTGCACGATGCCCGAATCGGCCTTCATTTCGTCCATCGGCAGTCCATGTGCCTTGATTTGCAGGTCGAGCGCCGCTTTGTTGGCGGCAGCGGTATCCCAGTTCACAAACGCATCCTTCATGCTGTAATAGGACACCATCAGGCTGGCGAAAGCCGCCTGGAAAGCGTCTGATTTATTAGCGATGGCAAGCGGAACGGGCTCTTTCTTTTCCGTTGTATCCTCCGGCCTTGCTAAAAACCAATATACCCCAAAGGCGATGATGGCAAGCACTAACAATGAAATGATGAATTTCTTCATTCCGTGAAATTTTCGCCAAAGGTAAACCACTTTGCGCAATCCATTATTTTTGCAGACTGTATGCTGGCAGGACTTACCAATGTTACGTTTGAATTCGGTGCAAGGACCATTTTACGCGATGCCACCTGGCACATTCAACCCAATGAAAGGATCGGGCTTATTGGCTATAACGGTACGGGCAAATCAACCTTATTGAAGCTGCTGGTGGGCGAATACCAGCCTTCGTCGGGCGTGGTGGAGCGCAGCCGCGGCACCACCATTGGCTACCTGCACCAGGATTTGTTGAGCTTCGATACCAATAACTCCATACTCGAGGTGGCGCTGGGCGCTTTTGAACGGGTGCTCCAATTGGAAAAGGAGATAGAAACGCTTGGAAAGGAGCTGGAAGCATCTACGGGCGCTATGAACGAAAAGCTCCTGCATGAATACACCGATAAATTGCATGAGCTGGAAACCCTCGGCGGGTACACCATTCACCATAAAACAGAAGAAGTATTGCAGGGACTTGGCTTTGCGCCTGCCGACCTGCAAAGGCCCTACCGCGAATTCAGCGGTGGATGGAGGATGCGCGTGCTGCTGGCTAAAATGATCCTGCAACAACCCGACCTGCTGCTGCTGGACGAGCCTACCAACCACCTGGACCTTCCATCCATCGAATGGCTGGAAAAATACCTGCAACACTACCAGGGCTCGGTAGTAATTGTAAGCCACGATAAATACTTTCTCAACCGCATGGTGACGAAAATTGTAGAAGTGTATCAAAAAGAATTGCACATCTACAATGGCAACTATGATTTTTACGAGAAAGAAAAAACCGAGCGCATCGAATTGCAGCAGCGTGCTTTTGAGAACCAGCAGGAATATATCCGCCAGCAGGAAAGGTTCATCGAGCGTTTCCGCGCAAAGGCCACAAAGGCCGCGCAGGCGCAAAGCGCCATGAAGCGACTGGAGAAACTGGACCGCATCGAAGACGTGGAAATAGAAAGGCCTAACATCCGCATCAATTTCAGGATAGACAAAACACCGGGCAAGGTATTGGTGGAGTTGAAAGATGTGACGAAGCGTTTTGGCGATATCAGCATCGTGGAACATTCAGATGCAGAGATTGTGCGTGGGGATAAGATCGCGCTGATCGGCGCCAATGGCAAGGGAAAGTCTACCCTGCTGCGCATTATTGCCGGCACCGAGCCTTTTGAAGGCGAAAGAAGATGGGGCCATAACGTGGAAGAAAGCTTTTATGCCCAACATCAGCTGGAAGCATTGAACACCAGCAATACCGTGCTGGAAGAAATGAAGGAAGCCGGCAGCCAGAAAACAGAGCTGGAATTAAGAACATTGCTCGGTTGCTTCCTGTTCAGCGGCGACGAAGTGGAAAAGAAGATCCGCGTACTGAGTGGGGGCGAAAAAGCAAGGGTGGCATTGGCAAAGACCATTATCAGCAAGGCCAATTTCCTGTTGCTGGACGAACCTACCAACCACCTCGATATTCATTCGGTGGAGTTGTTGATAGATGCACTGAACCGCTATGAAGGAAGCTATATACTGGTGAGCCATGACCGTTATTTTGTGTCGAAGACCGCCAATAAAATGTGGGAGATCGTAGACCATGAAATAAAGGTCTTTGATGGGGGTTATGAAGAATACGTGGAATGGAAGAAACGAATGGCAGACCAGGGCGTGAAGTCTCTCCGGCAGGAGTCCGGCGGGCAAGCGCCCAAAAATAAGTTACCCGAAGACAGCAAGCAGGCAGTCGCGCCTAAACCACAAACAACGCCTGCTAAAGATGTTGTGCAGGAACAGAAGATAAGAGAATTGAAGAAAGAGCTGCAAAAGCAACAACGGTTATTTCAGCAACTGGAAGAGAAGCTTTCAAAACTGAATGCCCGGCATTCGCAACTGGAGGCTGCACTGGCCGACCCGGCCACGTATGCCGATAAAAACAAATTTGTACAGGCAGAAACCGACTATAAAAAAGCCGCAGAGGAATTGTACAAGGTCAATTCCGAGTACGAACAGGTGTTCGAGCGTATAATGGAGCTGGAAACCCAGGTAAAATAAGCGGTAAAAGCAATAAGATCGGCCGAGGGACAAGAATAAGGCGCAAGCAGCGTTTTTACTGGTAACGTGTGCCTTGTTCTTGGCGCTTTTTTCAACGTTTCTTAATTTGTGCTGGTTCCGGTATGAAATTTTGGCTTACCCTCTGTTGCTGTCTGCTGTACATTGCCTCCACCTCGCAGGATGCCGGCAAACGGCCCTCTATCGGCCTCACGCTTAGTGGCGGCGGCGCCAAAGGCCTTGCACACATTGGCATATTGAAAGCAATCGACTCCGCGGGCTTGCAAATCGACTATATAACGGGCACGAGTATGGGCAGTGTCGTGGGTGGCTTATATGCCATCGGTTATTCAGGTGATACGCTCGAAAAAATGGCAAGGGAAGTGGATTGGGACTTGCTGCTCAGCAACCAATCTTCGCTGCGCGGCCTGTTTATGGAAGAAAAGAGCGAGTACAGTAAATATGTTGTGGAGCTGCCCTGGGTGAATCATGGATTCCGCCTTCCCACGGGAGTGTTGGAAGGACAGGAACTTTGGTTGAAGCTGACCGAGCTGTTTGCACCGGTGTATGATAAAAAATTCTTTTCTCAATTCAGCATTCCTTTCCGTTGCATTGCCACCGATGTGGGCAATGGGCAGGCAGTGGTATTGAGCAAAGGTGAAATTGTTTCGGCCATTCGATCGAGCATGGCAATTCCTTCGCTGTTTACAGCGGTAGATGTGGATGGTAAAAAAATGGTGGACGGCGGCATCGTGCGCAATTTTCCCGTGCAGGATGTTAAAGATATGGGCGCCGATATTGTGATCGGCAGCAATGTGGCCATGGGATTGCTAACCTCCGATAAGGTGCGCAACGTGATACACGTGCTGCTGCAGGTGGCATTTTTCCGCGAAGCGGAAGATAACCGCAAAGAAGTGCCGCTCTGCGATATTTATATTCCCATGCCGTTGCAGGATTATTCCATGGGCAGCTTTAGCCAGGCAAGCGAGATCATGAACATCGGCATTGAGCAGGGAAGAAAATTATACCCGCGTTTCAAGCAACTTGCTGATTCATTGAATGCCATTTATGGCGTGCAGGAGCGCAGGCCTAATAGGTTGCCGCCGATGGAGGCCATCCTTATATCTTCGGCAGATGTAAAAGGCACTAATGAGACCACGGTGGATTTTTTCCTGCACACGATGGACTTCCAGACCAATAAAAAATACACCATCAACAAGCTGAATGCCATGGTGCGCAAGGCCTATGGCACCAGGTATTACAGCCGCATCATTTATTCGCTCATCCCGCAGGAAGACGGCAGTTGCAGGATATCGTTCGAAGTGGCGGAGAACCCGCTCACCTTTGCCAAGTTCGGCATTCACTACAACAGGTTCACGGGCATAGGGCTGATTGGGAATATTACCTCTCGCAACTTTTTTATCAAGAACTCCAGGAGCCTTGTCACCATCAATCTCGGTGAAACCTTTCGCATCCGTGGTGAGCATTTGCAATACTTGGGACGCAAAAAAGATTTTTCACTCGGGTTAAGCACGCAGTTCGACCGGTTCGATATCACTACGTATGACCAGTTCCGGCAGGACGGCGTGTATAACCAGAATTATTTTGTGTTTGATAGCAGGCTGCAATATTCAACCAGCAGGAATTTCAGCGTCGGCGCGGGCAGCAAATACGAATGGGTGTATTACAGTCCATCCATTACCAGCAGGCTTTCGTTCAGGGGCAATAATGATTTCGTCACCAATTATGCGTTCATTTCGCACAATACGCTCAATAAAAACGTATATCCCAAACGTGGTTTTAAAATGGATGCGGTAGTTGAGCGTGTAGGCACGCAACATCCTAACCTGGAATTTTTCCAGGATGGCAAACCTGTCACCGATCCTGATACAACCGCCATTACCACCTCGCCCTATGAGCGGGCCACGCTGAACATGGAAGGATATACTCCTTTAAGTTCGAAGAGTACGCTCATGATGAGCCTGCAGGGCGGCGTAAACTTTAAATACAAGCGGCATGTGATGAATGAATTTGTGGTAGGCGGGCTCACAAGGTTATTCCGCAACCAGGTAACTTTTGCGGGCCTGCAGGAAGGTACTTTGTACACGCCCAGCGTGCTGGCGGCGCAGGCGGGCTTGCGATATGAGGTGTTCAATAACACATACATCATGGGCAGGGCCAACCTGCTGCTCACGAATTTTGTAAGCAAGAGCAATTTTTTCCAAAACCCTAATTTCCTGACGGGGTATGCGCTCACCTTCGCATATAACTTTGCGTTAGGCCCGCTGGAGATCAGCGCCATGTATTCCGGCCAATCGAAGCGATTGAGCACCTACATCAATCTTGGCATTGCATTTTAACTGCCTGCGGCAGTTGAGTCATTGGGTCAATAGGTCATCAAGTCATAGATTATTGGGGACATCGGCCACTTTTTGACCCAATGACCAAATGACTTATTGTGCGCCGGTAAGGTCTTCCGCGTTTTTCAATACCATTTCTTTACGGATGTTCTTGCGCAATTCGATGATGTAGTAAATGAGATAGATGGCCACGAGGTTGAACATTATTTTGTGCAGCCCGGCTTCGCCACCGATGGTGGCCCAGAAGTTGGAAATGCCCACATGAAAGGACATGATCGCGGTCCCATCAACATCGATGCCCACCGACAGGTTCACGCCCGATACATAAGTAAACCCGAATGATCCTACATCCAGGCTCAGCACCTGGGCCGCTTGCTGTGCTAACGAGTAAGAATATGCGCTTTCCTTGTTCATCAAGAGCAAAGTCCCGCAAGCGATCGAGAAAATATACAAGAGTATCACGAAGCTCACGATGGTTATCAAACGGTAATCACGAACATATTCAGTGCTGAATAAATGACTGAGCACAAGTGAAGCCATTACCAGCCCTATTGCGCCTCCCACGATCTGGTAAAAGCCCAAAACCCTGCGCCGGGTAGTGTTGCTGGTTTGCAGCTTCCTGATGCCGGGACTGTACACCGTGTTCATGAATAAGTTGGTTGAAGGCTATTCTTTACGTGCTTTAACAAAATCGCTTACCAGGTAGCCGATCAGCTTGCCGATGCTTTCGTCTGTTCTTCCGGTAATAAGCCGTGAAGCGCCTTCGCAAATATGCAGGTAAGCAGGCTTGCTGTCCATGGCGGTAAAGGTTATGTATTGGCGTGCGTGTTGCGGCGAAATGCCCACGGGGCTTGCCGCGCTGCACAGTGTATCCTGAATGCTGTCGAGGTCAAGCTCGATGCCCGTAAAATTGTCTTCGGTATAACCGGTGGCGTGCGCTATTGATTGAATGAAATTCCTTTTCTGGTGAACAAAAATGTCCTCGTAAGTAATGCAATCGATGAATGGGTTGTTCACAATATCCATCCACACGTTTTGCGGGATATAATTTTCATGGATGCCGATGACGCAATATTTCGACAGGTAGCCATCTTCTTCCGCGTAGCGGAAGGCGTTGCCGCTGTGCCTTCCTTCCATGGGCCTGTAGTCGGTATGTGCATCGAGGTTAATGCAATTGATCTGCGCCAGCGGTATGCGGCCCGCCTTGTGCAGTCCTTTGGCTGCTCCTTTGATCAAAGGATAAGCATTGTTGTGCCCTCCTCCAATTACAATAGGAATCCGGCCGGATGAAGTGATCAACTTTACCAGGGTCTCCACTTCTTCATCTATGCTGTTGACCGCGTGGCGGTATGCTTCGAGCTTTTCCTCTTCGTTCTGCGCATTTTTGTCGATGAGGTATTGTATATCCCCAAAGTCGAAATGGCCGAGGAGCAACATTTCATCGCCCAATAAAAAATCATTGCTCTGGATATTGAGAAAAGATTGCAGGAATGGTATCCAGGCCGTATCCGCCCCGCCTACCCCGCCATTGGCGCGTACGCCGATATCTTCGGGAATGCCCACCAGCACGTACCGCGAAATAGACTCCTTCAGGGCCGTTTCCAGCTGGTCCTGGTCACGGATGCACTGGATCATTTCACCCAGCTTGGTTTCGAACCGGCGTACCCTGGTCAGCGACAGGATGTCCTGCTTGCCGTAGAATTTGAAATGCTTCATATTGGTCCTGGCGGTTGTAAGCATGGATTGAAGATAATAACTTTTACATAATGTCTTTTCTTTCCGCAAACTGCCCTTCCTCTACGATCTGTTCGGGACGTTTTTTATAGAAGATCATTCCTATGGCCATAATGAGGCCGGTGGTGAGGATGAGGAAGAATAATATGCCGTCGTTGAAATTGTTCAGCTTGAGGTTGGAAGGTATTTTATAAAATAATACGATGGTGATGAGGCCACGCGGTATGAAAAATGATTCAGGGAACATATTGGTCCGCAGGAAAAACCTGAGGTATAAGATTCTTACGATGAACAGCGCCAGCACAATGAGACCGCCAACCAGCCAAACCTGCGACTGTCCCAAAAAATCGAGTTGTATGGAAAAGCCAAACAATAAGAAAAAGAAGGTCCGCACCAGGAACGATGATTCTGCGGTGATGGAATGAAGGAGGTGCCGCAACGACTCCACTTGCGCATGTGGGAAATACCTGCGTAGGACGGGCAGCCTGATCTTTTCCCAATTGTTGATCATAAGTCCAAATACCAGGATGATGAGCAGCGAAGGAAGGTGCAGCATTTTTCCGCCCGCGTAGATCAGGATAAGCAATGAAAAGATCAAAATGAACTTAATGTTCAACCTGGTCTTGGCCAAGATCAAAAAAGAGTATGAACGAAAGTACGAGCGAAAGCACAATAGACGCGATGACGTTTCCACCGAACAATGCCAATGAGCGCCACGTAAGCACTTCCCTGGCGGTAAAATAATTGAAAGCCAAAATGCCAAGGATGTCTGAAAACGATGCTTCATAAATGAGGAACTCTTTCTTTTGTTCGGTGAGTGGATGTATACTGGGTATGACGATGGTACTGCTCATAATGGCGAGCGGAATGGCATACACCAGGCATTTGTCAAAAGATTCGCCTAGGGTGTAGTTCAAAATAAATGTGATAAGCCCTGCTGAAACAACGAATATAACGATCGCAGACAGGAAGGAATCGCGGATGAGCGGGATCTTTTTTCTTTCCAGCTTCAGATCGAGCCCCGCTTCCAATATGATCATAATCAAACCAATCACGCCCAGGCCTTCGATGATTGGCGCGGGAAGGTGAATTGTTACGTCATACGAATCGGCAAGGAACCGCAATCCTATGCCGGCAAACAGCAGCAACAATACCGATGGCACGCGGATATAACGGGTAAGAATGGAAAATATATACGAAACAACGATCAGGGAACACGCAAGGATCAGTATTTCTTCAATGTGCAGTCCATACATACCGTGAAATTAGGATATAAATGCACCCTTAATCATCACCTTGTCAATGAGATTTGAACCAAATGCATATGGCAGGTATGCCAGTGAAGCAATGGGCTTTGTAAAGATGAGGTTGGCTTTTTTGGCCACCGTGATGCTGCCGGTTTCTTTTTCCAATCCCATAGCATATGCTCCATTGAGGGTTGCTGCGTTGATGGCCTCTTCAGGAAGCATCTTCATGCCAATGCAACTCATGGATACCACCAGGTTCATATTGCCGCTGGGACTTGAGCCCGGATTATAATCCGAAGCAATAGCAATGGCGCAACCCGCATCTATCAATTGCCGCGCGGGCTGAAAAGGCATACGGAGAAAAAAAGCGGCTGTGGGCAATAAAGTGCCGATGGTATCGGAAGCGCTTAATGCGCTGATGGTGGCTTCGTCCATTGTTTCAAGATGGTCAACGCTTACGGCGCCTAGCTTGACTCCTACTTGTACGCCACCGGAAAGATTAAGCTGGTTCGCATGGATCTTCGGTTGTAGTCCATATTGCATGCCTGCGCGGCAAATGGTTTCTGTTTCTTCCGGTGAAAAGAATCCGTGCTCGCAAAAAACATCTATATAGTCCGCAAGCTTTTCGCGTGCTATCACGGGAAGCATGTCGTGAACAATGCTCTCGATGTACCCCTGGTGATTTTCCCTGAACTCACCGGGATAGGTATGCGCACCCAAAAAAGTTGATTTGATGGGTATGGCCGACGCGTTCTTCAACCGCCTGATCACGCGCAACATTTTTAATTCGCTTTCAGGAGTGAGCCCATAACCGCTTTTGATCTCGATTGCGCCTGTTCCCATCCGGCTTACCTCCTCGAGTCTTTTCCAGGCAAGGTTGAACAATTCATCTTCTGAGGCCGCTTGCAATTTCTTTGCTGAGTTCAGGATGCCGCCTCCTTTTGCCGCAATGTCTGCATAGCTAAGGCCCCTGATCTTGTCCACAAATTCTTCTTCGCGGCTGGCGGCAAATACCAGGTGGGTATGGGAGTCGCACCAGCATGGTAAAACAGTGGCGCCTGCGGCGTCGATGGATGGCTGACCGTTGGCTACCGAAGATAATTCGCTCATAGGGCCGTACGCTGCAATTTCATCGTCTTCTACCAATACATAAGCATTATCAATGCAGGGTAATTCAGCAAGCTGCCGGCCGCGTAGCAGGTGATGATGCGTGCGGACGTTTACCAACCGCTGAATATTGGTTATTATAAGAGAAGGCATGCACTAAGATAGGAAACAAAAAAAAGTCCCCCGCACTAAGCCAATGCGGAGGATACTTTTGTATGAACAGCAGAATTTATTATCGGATCAAAATCATCTTTTCGGTGAACACAGTATTGCCCATGTTGAGCTTTACAATGTACACGCCTCTCGGCCAGTTGCTGATGTTGTCCAGCTCAATCACTGCCGCACCTTTCTGCAGGTACAGGTCAGTATTACGCAGCCTGGCTCCCGACAGGTTGTGTATCGACAAGGAAGCAGGCATGCTTTGGGCCGAAGTGATCAGCAATTGGGCCTGGTTTCTTACAGGATTCGGCAATATTTTTACGCCATTTTTCACAGTGCCGTTCGTCGACAGCGCTATGATCTTACTGTATTGCGTATTGCCGTTGGCGTCTACTATTTTCAGCCGGTAATACACGATCTCAGCCGCCAGTTTGGAAATATCATCTGCGTAATTGAATGAGGGTGATAGTCCCTGGTATATCCTTCTTACGGAGCCGAAGGTAACTCCATCGATACTGCGTTCTATTTCATAGTAGGAAGCGCTTTCCTGGTTGGTCACGGACCAACTTACCTGCGACAGCCATCCATTAAGGCCGGCCCTGAAATCGCGGAGATTTGTTTTCAGGATCGCACAGTTACTGTCCAGCACGATGGTCACAGTATCCCGTGCATAAGATGTTCCGCAACTGTCCATCAATTGCTGGGTCACGATATAAACACCCGGTGCATTTACAGTAATGCTGGGACCTACAGTATCGCCGACGATGTTTCCGTCAGGCGTATACCACGTATATAAAGAGGTTAGCAAGGGATTGTTTACTGAAATGTTGCTCACGCCCGATGTTCCGCAATACAATGGAACGTCGGCCGAAGCTTCTGCGCGGGGTGCGCGGAAAAAGTCGAAGGGTCCCACGAAGTCCTTTAACTCCGCGGTAAACGAAGCAGAGGCGCGGGTTTTCACCATGATCCTTCTAAAGGGCATACCACAGGGATCGCCAATAGTGATCAGGGGGTCCAGTCCCAGTTTGCTCAGGTTCACGGCAAACTCCATGTACTGCCGGGCTACGTAATTTGGCACAACGCTGTTATCCTGGCGTACTACGTTGAATGCGCCTGCCCAGGTATTGTTGGAACTTTGCAAGCCTATATAAAAATCACCGGCTGTTTTAGGAAGAATGTTGGCATAACCATAAGACGATCCGTTGCTGGCGCCGTCGAACGCTCCTCCCCAATTAAAGGCTGTAGGTGTAACGAGCAAAGCGCTGCTATGCACCCATATCCTTGCTTCCAGGAGATTAATTCCGCTGGTGCCGAATTCCGCGGTAAAGATCACATCACCCGCAGACAGCACATTTCCTGCGCCGTCAAATTGCCAGGTCGTATGCCCTGCATCAGGGCCATAACCAAAGAATCTTCTTTGCGTTCTATCATAAAAGATGTCTGTCTGGTACATCTCGAAGTCGAAGTAGCGGCTACCCGTGGTGTTTTCAATGGAAACACCGCCAAATAACCAGAGGTCGTTCGATACCTCTTCTCCATCGCGGCGCACGTGCATCATCATATCCAGGATGTCGTTCTTATCGGGAATACCCTGCGAAACAGGACATTGCCAGGCCGCGGGACTATCGCCATTCTTATTAGAACCCGAGGCAAATACCGTGGAGTCGTCACCGTGATAGTCACGTATGAAGATACCGTCTATGAGCATTTTGCCATTGACTATCGAGAACTGCGGATGGCGCATGCCCCTGAAGAAGGGTACGCGTCGGAAATTGGGATCCGCGGCATAGCGGCTCAATATATAAGAAGCGCCCGTAGTGTCTATGATAAAATCGCCCGTACCGGCATTGTTCCGGAACCAGTCGTCGTTGCCGTTATTCAAAAAACTGTTGAAGAAGTTGGCGCGAAGGTCGCCATCCACTCCGAAGTTGGCCCGGATGACAGGGGTGGTTATCTGAGCCTGCACCGAGGCAGACACGATAATCAGCAATGCGAGTACGGTTAAAGTTCTTTTCATAGCCTGGATTTTGGGGAACGGTACTGATGATATTATCCATTGCGGACAATACGCACCATGTCAACGTTCGAATAAATGGTCGATCCATCATACATCAAAGCGGCAATACGATAATATATATAGCCGGGGTAAACACCATTATCCTTGTATTGATTTTTGCCAGCGGCAGGAACTTCATCTATCCTTTCGAAGAAACTGCCATCGTATGAGCGCTCTATAACAAAAGAAACAGCATTGTTAGGGCTTCCAAATGTCCAGCTCAATGCTATGCCGGCCTGTTGCCTGTGCGCATTGAACCTTACAAAACCGTCATTATATGCGGCGGTAACAAATGCCTGCTTAGTTTGTGGAAGCGGTGTTGAAGTTGCTGTTGAAACAATAAGTAAACAGCAAGCGATTGAGAAGATCGTTTTCATACGGATTTGATTTGGAAACAAAATACATCACATATTTTGTAAATGAAAGATTTCAGATTTATTCTTTCGTATGTATGTGTTTACCTGTAGTTGCGGACTGTAAAAAATTTCTCCATTTGGGAAAACTAGGTTCAAGAAAATGATTAACAGGCAGGAGCAAACGATGTTCTCCGTGGAACATATCCACCGGATATCCACAAAATTTATATGAAATCGACGTCTTCTATCTTTTTAGCGATGCGGAATGCTGCATTGATGAGGCCTACATGGCTATAGGTTTGCGGAAAGTTGCCCCATTGGGAACCGTCCTTCGAGACATCTTCGCTGAATATGCCGAGGTGATTGCTGAACCGGAGGATATTGTTCAGGTTATCGATGGCATCATTGATCCTTCCCACGCAGGCCAATGCGTCAACATACCAGAATGCACACACCAGGAAGGTGCTTTCCGGCGCGCCAAAATCATCGAAGTGCTTGTAACGGTAAAACAAACCACCCTCTTCCAGTAATTCCTTTTCCATGGCCGCGATATGGTCTTTGGCTTTTTGTGAATGATGGTCCAGGTAGTTCATGGTCACCATCATCAGCGTACTGGCATCGAGGTTGGTGGAATTCATGGCCTGCATGTACACTTTTTGCTCCGGGTTATAGCATTTTTCCAACATATTGCTGGCTTCCAATGCAAGCCTTTCACCCTGCTGCATCAATACATCGTCCTGGAACTCCTTCCCTATTTTGTAGGCCGCCCTCGCCCCCGCCCAATGGAACAGCAGCGTGTAAGTATGTATTTGTTTTGAATTCCTGAATTCCCAAAGGCCCGCATCTTCGATATTCCTGGTTCTTTCAATTTGCTTCAGCAGCCAGGGAACGATGCGCTTGTAGCTGCTTTTCTTGGAAAAGGTCAACCGCTTGTCGATGTACAGGGGCAACAATCCCACCAGTACCTGGCCGTATACGTCGTTCTGAATCTGTTCATACGCCTTATTACCAATGCGCACGGGGCGGTTGTTTTTATATCCCGCCAGGTCGAGCTCCAGTTCGTGCAGGTCTTTTTTACCTGTAATGGAATACAGCGGCTGCAGGCTGTCGCTGCTGTTGTGAATAATGTTTTGAATGAAGTCGAAATATTTTTCAAGTTCTTCAAAGTGCCCGATCTGGTTGAATGCGCGCAATGTATAATAAGCGTCACGGAACCAGCAAAAGCGGTAGTCCCAGTTGCGCGAGCTGTCGTGGAACTCTGGCAGGCTGGTGGTGCCTGAGGCTATGATGCCGCCGGTATCCTCGTATTGGTGCAGCTTGAGCACCAGCGCGGAACGGATAATTTGTTCCTGGTAGATATTGGGTATATAACAGCTTTTGACCCAGTTTTGCCAATAACGGATGGTCTTGTGTATAAAATCTTCCGAGGTTTCCTGCAGCGGAGCTTCCAGCGGCTCGCCGTAAGTAAGCACTATGTAACGGTCCTGGTCCAGCACAAAGGATTGTTCCTGCAGTATGTAATTGAGCGGTACGTCGGTGGTGATGCGTACCTGCGAATCCAGGTTTAGGTAGCGGATGTGGTTACTGCCAATCGCGATATCGGGAACGATGGAGCCATAATTGCCACGGGGCTCGCAACGCACTTTAATGACAGGATTACCACTGATGAGCTGGATCTTTCGAATAAGCATCAACGGCTTAAACTGTCTTTCGTGTATGAGCATGCGCGGCGCGCAGTCCACCACTTTAAAGCGGCCATCGGCCGTAGCGAATTCCGTGCACAACAGGTTCGTATTCTGAATGTAATATTGGGAATGCTCGTATTGCTGGTTTACCGGTCTCACGTAAAAATGGCCGCCCCTTTCTTCATCGAGGAGGGAACCAAACAAAAAGCTGCTGTCGAACCGCGGCATGCACATCCATTTTACGTTGGCGGTGGTATCAACATACGCCAGGTAAGAACAATTGCCTATAACGCCGAGGTTATACTTGTGTATGGACATGCCGTTTCGAATTTTTTACCGGTAAAATAAATTGCTCCAGGAAGGGCAGCACTTCCTGTTGTGTTGGGATATTATACTGCGCAGCGGTGGAGCCCGATCCGATTTTGATCGTATAACCCCTACTGTTAAGCGCCTTGAACATATCCTCATCCGTAACGTCGTCGCCGAGGCACAGGGTGAAAGCAGGATTGAAATTGTTTAGCAGCTTCAAAGCGGTTACGCCTTTATCAACCCCTGCCAGCCTTACTTCCAGCACTTTGTTACCATCTATTACCTGCAGCGATGTGTTGGTGATGAGTTGCAGCAGCGTGTTCATCAGTTCGCGGGAGCGCGTAAAACCGAGGTCTGGATGCGTGTTGCGGTAGTGCCAGGCAAGTGTATTTTCTTTTTCTTCGACGAATGAACCGGCGCACCGTGTTACGAATAATTGCATGATGGGCCTGATCTGCTCCTTCCACGAAGTATCGGTAGTGGTCTGCACTTCCCAGTCGCGTCCTCTCGGCTTAACGGCGGCGCCATGCTCTGCCACCAATGTAACGGGCAGGTGGCCGAGCCACTCCTGCAGCGTATTGCTGTCGCGCCCGCTGATGATCACCAGTTCATTGCGCGTGTCGGCTGAAAGCTTCGTGAGCAGTTCGAGCAATTGCGCACTTGGAATTGCATCGGCCGGGATCCTTGTAAATGCAGTGAGCGTTCCATCATAGTCCAGCAGAATTACCCGGGTAGGCGCATTGGCATAATCATGGAGTATTTTGGTGATTGCTTTGTCGTTGATGATCTTGATACGCAATTTGTTTTGTTCTTCTTTGGTGTTATGTAATTGTTCCAGGAAATCGTTCACCCATCTTACTACATCATATTCTTTTAATCTTTTTTGCATCAGCGCCATGCGTTGCTTTTGTTCAAAAATGGGCATGGTCAGCGAGTGTGCAATGGCATTGGACACTTCGGCAGTGTCGGTTGGATTTACCAGCAATGCTTCATTCAATTCACTGGCAGCGCCGGTAAGTTCGCTAAGGATGAGCACCCCCGTTTGGTTAACACAGCTTGCGACGTATTCCTTTGCCACCAGGTTCATGCCATCTCGCAGCGGCGTGATCAAAGCTACGTCAGCAGCCTGGTACAATGCAGCCAGCTCGCCAAAGCTAAGGTGATTGTACCGGTAGATCAGGGGCTGCCACTGCAGGGTGGAAAATTTCCCATTGATGGTGCCTATCCTTTCTTCAAGGCTTTTTTTTCTTTCGAGATAAGTTGGGATATCGTTGCGTGAAGGAATTACATTCAGTATAAAGATCACTTTCTCTTTCCATTCAGGATGATTGTCGAGAAATTCCTCATATCCCTTCAGGCGGTACATCAATCCTTTTGTATAATCCTGCCGGTCTACCGAGAAAATAATTTTTTTGTCGGTAAAGCTGCTGCATACATTTTCTTTCTGTACGATTATGTCTGCATCGTTAGCGGCCTGCTGGAATTTTTCATAATCGATACCGATGGGAAAAAGATCGGTGCGGATGATGCGGTTGCGGTATTGCAGCATGTTGAACTGGTTGTCTACACCCACCAGCATTTTTGCCGATTGAATAAAATGCTGCACGTAATCGTGCGTATGAAACCCGATCAGGTCGGCGCCGAGCATGCCGCTGACAACAGCCATTTTCCATTCGGAAGGCAGCAACCTTAATATTTCGTATGATGGAAAAGGTATGTGCAGGAAGAAACCAATGCTCAGATCTTTTTTCTTGCGCCGCAGCAGTTGCGGCACCATCGTCAACTGGTAGTCGTGCACCCACACTACGTCATCATCCTTTATGATGCTTAGCAGTTTATCGGCAAACTGCTCGTTTACGCGCTGGTATGCCTCGAAATATTCTTTTTTGTATTCAACCAGTGATGGAAAATAATGGAAAAGCGGCCATAACACGGAGTTGGAGAACCCATTATAGTAATCTTTGTATAGTTTTTTATCTATAAAAACAGGTTCGACCTTAATGTTTTCCGAAGCAATCTCATTTTTCACCTTGTCATACTCCTGAGGCGAAAAATCCACGCTTCCCACCCATATTCTGCCGTTGAATTTCTGCTGCTGGATGCCGGATTTTTCAAAATATCCTTTAATAGCCGATACCAGTCCGCCGGAACTTTGCCTTAATTGAGGCCCATCGCCGCTATTTTCTATTGAAAACGGCAACCTGTTGGAAACAATAATCAGTCTGCTCATTTCTTTGGTCCTTGTGTATTGATTTACCCAAAAATTGAGCCAGCGCAACTAAGTTATTGGTCATTAAGTCATCAAGTCATTAAGTCAATAGGTATTTAAACGCAATGACCCAACGACTCCCGTATAGTGCTTATTGCGTTTGTGGCCTCCCGGTGCCGCGTACACGATACAGCCGCTGCAATTAAATTTTCAATTGAATATCCAATCCAAATTCAGCGGCCTTTTCTTTGGCGATATCGTATCCGGCGTCGGCATGCCTTATCACGCCGATGCCTGGATCATTGCGCAATACGCGGCTCAAGCGCGCCGCGGCGTCGGTTGTTCCATCGGCAACGATCACCATTCCTGCATGGATGCTGTAGCCCATGCCAACGCCGCCGCCATGGTGCAGGCTTACCCAACTGGCGCCGCCCGCGGTATTTACCAGTGCATTCAATAAAGGCCAGTCGGCCACTGCATCGCTGCCATCGAGCATGGCTTCTGTTTCGCGGTTTGGAGAGGCTACGCTTCCCGTGTCGAGGTGGTCGCGGCCGATGACGATGGGCGCTTTTACTTTGCCCGCCGCTACCAATTCATTAAAGGCCAGGCCTGCCTTTTCGCGCTCACCTTGTCCGAGCCAGCAAATGCGCGCCGGCAACCCCTGGAATGCGATCTTTTGTTGGGCGAGCTTCAACCACCGTTGCAGCGAAGTGTTTTGGGGGAACATCTTTGCTATCACTTCATCGGTAACCGCAATGTCGGCGGGGTCTCCGCTCAATGCTGCCCAACGGAAGGGCCCCTTGCCTTCGCAGAATAACGGTCTTATATATGCGGGAACGAAGCCCGGAAAATCGAAAGCGTTCTGCAAACCCCGCTCCTGCGCCCTTGCACGAATGTTATTACCGTAATCAAACGTAACAGCTCCCTTCTTTTGCAATTGCAACATCAGCTCAACATGCCGGTACATGGAGTTGTACGCATAGTCAAGGTATTGTTTGGGGTTTTGTTCGCGCAGCACTTTGGCCTGCTCATAAGAAATCTCATGTGGCCAGTAACCTATCAATGGATCATGGGCCGAGGTTTGATCGGTGAGCGTATCGGGAATGATGTTTCTTTCAATCAATCGCTCCAAAAGATGCACTGCATTGCACAGCACGCCAATGGACAGGGTTTCCTGTTTACGCTTTGCTTCCAGCGCACGGTCGATGGCCTCGTCGATGTCTTCTATTAAAAGGTCGCAATAACGCGTTTCTATTCTTTTTTCAATCCTCCATCTTTCTACTTCAGCCGCCAGGCACACACCTTCGTTCATCGTAATTGCCAACGGCTGAGCTCCGCCCATCCCTCCCAGTCCAGCGGTTACATTCAGCGTTCCTTTCAAACTTCCGTTGAAATGTTTATCAGCCAGGGCAGCAAAGGTTTCATAGGTGCCCTGCACAATTCCCTGGGAGCCGATGTAGATCCAGGAGCCGGCGGTCATCTGGCCATACATCATTAATCCTTTCTTTTCCAATTCATCAAAATGTTCCCAGGTGGCCCATTTAGGCACGAGCTGCGAATTTGATAACAATACGCGGGGACTATCCTTGTGTGTTTTTAAAATGCCTACGGGTTTGCCGCTTTGTATCAGCAAGGTTTCATCGTTTTCCAATACTTTGAGCGCGGCAATGATATTGTCCAATGCTTCCATGTTGCGGGCGGCCTTGCCGCGGCCCCCGTATACGATCAGGTCCTGCGGTCTTTCTGCCACCGCAGGGTCGAGGTTATTGAGCAGCATGCGCAACGCGGCTTCCTGTATCCATCCCTTGCATTGCAGGCTGGCGCCTGTAGGTGTTTTATATTTGATGGGATCGTATGTTTTGACCATGACAATTATTTATTTAGATACTAAACATTTCAAAACCTGCATTCAATTCCGTTCCTTTTGAATGCGCAAATTCATTCACTTTCGACACGAATGAAAAATCGCTGACGATGTTTTTTATTTTGTTCACATCCTCGGCAAAGATGCGGTCCTCCTCCGCGAACGATACAAAATTACGCACATAATCATGGGCAAACTCCAGTATGGCGCTGCTTTTAAGGGGCCGCCGGAATTCAATGGCCTGGCAGGCGCTCATGAGCTCAATGGCAAGAATATATTCCAGGTTATCGATGACGGTATTGAGCTTGCGCCCGCTGATGCTGCCCATGCTCACATGGTCTTCCTGTCCCAGCGATGTAGGAATGCTATCCGCGCTGGATGGAAAGCAAAGCGTTTTATTTTCTGTTACCAGTGCCGCGGTGGTGTATTGGGGTATCATGAAGCCGCTGTTCAGTCCAACATTTTTCATCAGCAGCATGGGCAGTCCCCATTTGCCTTCCAATAACAAGTAACAACGGCGGTCGGAAATATTGCCCACTTCGGCTGCAGCAAAGCATGCATAGTCCAAGGGAAGGGCCATGGGTTGGCCGTGAAAATTGCCACCGCTGATGGTGTCGTCTTCAGAAAAAATAATGGGATTATCTGTTACCGAGTTCAGTTCTGTTTCGGTTAGTTCTTTCAAATGCAACCATGCATTGCGTGATGCGCCGTGTACCTGCGGCATGCAACGCAATGAATACGGGTCCTGCACGCGGCCGCAATCGATATGGCTTTGCATGATCGCGGAATCTTTCAGCAGGATGCGAAGCCTTTGCGCTACAATTTTATTGCCTGCGTAGGGACGAAGCTCATGCAACCGTTCATCAAAAGGGACCTTTGTGCCGGTGAGCGCTTCCAGGCTCATTGCGCCGATGATATCGGCTGCTTCCAGGCAATTGTGCAGCCGTTGAACCGCCTTTATGGCATAGGCCAGGATGAATTGTGTGCCGTTGATGAGCGCCAATCCTTCTTTCGGGCCGAGCTGCAGTGGCTGCAATCCTTGTTGTTGCAACAACTGCGCGGCAGGCATGCGTTTTCCATTATGCCATACTTCTCCCAACCCGATCAATGGTAGAAATAAATGTGCAAGCGGGGCAAGATCGCCTGATGCGCCAACGGAGCCTTTTTCAGGCACAATAGGTATAACATCGTTTTCAAAATGCCATAAAATGCGTTCGATGGTGCGCAATTGCACACCTGAAAATCCCCGTGCGAGGGCGTGCACCTTCGTAATGAGCATGAGCCTTGCAATGTCGGGGTGAACCGCATTGCCGACTCCCACACTGTGGCTTTGTAGTATTTTATGTTGCAGCGTTTGTGTATCGCTGTCAGATATTTTAGTGTTGGCCAGTATGCCGAATCCTGTGTTGACGCCGTAAACTGTTTTGTTGTTCTCTACGATCTGTTGTACGTGTTGCTGGCTGGTATTGATGGCGGCAATAGCCTCCCTGGACAGTTGCGCCCTGACCTGCCCGTTCACCAGGCCGATGGCCTTGCCTGTGGTAAGATGGCCGGTACCGTAATTGAAAATGCTCATGGTGGGCCAAAAATAGGAGTTTGAGAGGAATGATTGTCACAGGCGAAGGGCCAATAGGTCATAGGTAATGGTGCAAGCGGTGTAATGGGATGATTAAAAACATTGCGTAAATAAAGAATGTATACTATTTTTGGGGCTGCATGAAGTATTTTCTTGTCATACCTGCCTTAATGCTGTTTCTGTCCAATATTCCATTTATTCAGATAATGGACAGAGAGGAAATGATGGCAGCGTCCGGAGAAAAGGGTTGTTGCAAGAAAGAGCTTAGAGAACAAAATAACTGCAAGCCTCCGGCAAAGAGCTGCGAAGCTTCAGAAGAAGAACAGCCGTGTAAGAATGACACCGAGAGGCAATGCGACATGCAGAACGAATCCACCTGTATTTGCATTTTTTGTTTTCAATTTGCAGGTCCGGATCAATTAGGAAATAAATTTCATTTTGGCATCAGCGATTCCGGCCAGTCATTGGCCATTTACCTGCAACATCATTGGAAAGATCCCCAGTTAGCGCTTCCCTGGCAGCCTCCCGATATCAGTTAGCTTCATAATCATGCATTGACTACTGATGGCGTCCAGCCGTCAGCAATCCTCTATTTATTGTTATTATTTATTATTAAAAACACATCAAATTTTTGATATGAAAAAGTTATTGTCCCTGGCGTTGGTCGTTTTAATGGCCACAGCCTCTGTAAGCGCATCCACGTACCATGATAAGAATTGTAACAAGGAATGTTGCAAGAAAGATCCCAAGTGCAAAGAAGCATGCAAGGATGAAAAGTGCACTAAAGAAGAATGCGCTAAAAAGTGCGAACCGAAACCCGGTTGCTGCACTAAACAGAAACCAGCCTAATGGTTATAAACACGAAAGCCCCTGCAAAGGGGCTTTCGCATTATGAATGGACCTCTACTGCTTATTCACTTTCTTATGGATGTTGTCTACTTCGAGCATAAATTCTGCTACGATCGGATCCGCGTATAAACCATAAGCATCCACAAGGGTACCCTTGTGTCCATCGGTTGTTTGTATTACATATAAAATCGACATATCGTCCGGGTCGGATATTCCTTCGAAGCGAAAAAAGTTTGGCACTTCCACGTCCGCAGGCTTGTACACATCACCGGTTTGCACGTCCTTCAATCCCTCTTCGGTGGCCTGGAACTGGTGGGAATATCCTTTCTCCACCATCTTTTTCTGGCATTTATCGAGGTCGGTCATATATGTTGTTCTGTCATTTGCTTTTTGAACTTCCATATTATGGTGTTTAGGAACATATAGGAGAAATACTTGCCAAAGTTTATTCAGCTGGTTTTCAGAGCAGTATGTGGGAAAAATGGGGCAAGGATGAGGAAAGATGTCAACAAAGGGGCCATTCATTTTTTAATAGGGTGCTGCGTTTACCGGCTTTTGGGGGTCAAGGGTATTAAAGCATTAGCTATGAAAATAATAGTGGCGCTTACTGTTATAGGATTTTGCCTGGCGGCCTGCCAACGTGATAACATGGAGACCCCTGACAACCCCACTGCCGCTTCAAGGCTTAGCGGCGGTCCCTGGAAGCACATTACTACCACGCTTAAATATGATGATGGCACGATCGATTACGGCGCACTGGATGACTGTAAAAAAGACGACGTGTATGTGTTCGAGGCCAAAGGCGATGTCACCGTAACGCATGGGGCCATACCCTGCAGCACCGACCCTGCCGATGGAAAGTATGCAACGTGGATGGTGACAGACAATGAAACCAAACTAAAAGAAGTGTATACAAGGGATATGCTGGGCGAAGTAGCCGGCACCACGGTAATATATGATATTCTCTCACTTAACGATGTCCAACTTGTTATTAGCAGAATGGTGAACGAGCCCGGAAAGACATACCAGGAGATCAATATTTACAATAGGCAATAGGCTGGCATTCCGGGATCATCTTTTTGTTGTAAAAATCACTGGAAAGAAGCCGGGGATTGGCTATTTTTGCGCGGCTTCAGCGTTTTGCTGGAGCCGAAAGCTTTTTAGCATTGAACATTGGTCCGGTAGCTCAGTTGGATAGAGCAACTGCCTTCTAAGCAGTAGGTCATTGGTTCGAATCCAATCCGGATCACATACGAAAAAGCCTCCATCAATTGGAGGCTTTTTCATTTTATTACACGTCCTGAGAATGGTTAATGGTATTCAGGACGCAAGTTATGTATGAGACAGGCCGAAAAACCGCGTACTTCTACCTGTTTCTGTAAGCGCATGGGCAACAACGTGATACAGGAAGATTTCTTCCAGTTGAAATAATCCCTTACCTTAATGACTGGCCGGAATGCCTCACAGAAGATAAAGATCGCGTCCATAGATTGGCAATTTTTACTACTGATTCAGTTTTTCCAAAGATTCTGTTATCTGTACAGTTATGGATAAACCCCACCAGGAACCTCTTGCCGTAATAACTGCCGAGTTATTCACTATTCCGCTGGAAGACGGCAAATATGTTATTTATGCTCCTCTGAGACAGGCTGCTTTTGTCGGCAATACATCTATGGTGAATTTTCTGGCTGATCTTGCAGCAGGCTTTTATAATAAAAACTTAGACCCCAACGGGTCACTTCTCGAATTCCTGAGCAGGCTTGAAATCGTCAATGCAAGCCCGGAACAATTGCCCATTACTACTTTTGAAAATGATCCGTTCCCAACCGCTGTTTCGTTATTTCTTACTACCGCCTGTAACCTTCGCTGCACTTATTGTTATGCCTCGGCGGGAGATACGCCGTTGCGGAATATGTCGGCGGATGTTGCTAAACGCGGCATCGATTTTATATTGGCGAATGCATTAAAAAAAGGCGAGCAGGTTATTTCGATTGCATATCATGGTGGAGGCGAGCCTACGGTTAACTGGAAGGTAATGACGGCATCGCTGTCGTATGCTCGCGAAGCATCGGCACCGCATGGTATAGATGTTGTTGCCGCATCTGCTTCCAATGGCGTGCTGACTGATCAGCAGATTGATTGGATAATTGAAAATTTAAATAGCGTCACACTTTCTTTTGATGGATTGCCAGAGGTGCACGATCTCCATAGGCCTACCGTCACGGGCAAAGGGTCGTCTGGCAAGGTCATTCATACCATGCAGCGGTTTGATAAAGCAGGCTTTAATTATGGGGTACGCGTGACCGCTACCGCCGACCAGATACCGCAATTGGCGGCATCCATTGAGTTTATTTGTTCCCATTTTAACCCGGTACGCATACAGGTGGAGCCGGCCTACCAGATGGGAAGATGGCGAACCGCGCCCAGCGCAGAAACTGCAGCTTTTATCGAGTCTTACCGCATTGCGCAATCTGTTGCTGGGCGGTATGGTAAAGAGATCAGCTTTTCGGCGGCAAGAGTTGGGTCGCTCAGCAATCACTTTTGTGGTATAACCCAGGATAGCTTTTGCCTGACAACGGACGGACAAGTATCTGCATGCTATGAAACCTTTATGGCCGAAAACGAATGGTCGAAAGTTTTTTTCTATGGCAAGCCAGACCCGCATTCGAATGGATACCAATTCAACATACCGGTATTAAACAATCTTAGGGGGCAGGCAGTACAACATCGGGGTTTTTGCAATGGATGCTTTGCTAAATGGACCTGCGGCGGCGATTGCTACCATAAATCATTAACAGTAAATGGGCAGGAGGAATTTCAAGGCAGCGACCGTTGCCACATAATCAGGGAATTGACAAAAGACCAGTTATTGCAAAAGATACATGCTTCCGGCGGCCTGTTTTGGCATCAAATGCCTGCTGATGTTTCAAGCACGGCCCCTTCAGCCGCCAGTGGCAAGGAGCTGCTATTTGGGCCCTAACCATTATAAATTTTCGATTGTTTGCTATGCATGCTTACAAAAAAAGGCCAAACGCTTTTGTTCGTATAACGAAGGGCGTTTTAATTGTGCTGGTCATCCTTGCCGCCATTGGGTGGATGATCGGGTTTAATACCATCCGCAATAAATGGAATTTTTTCTGGTACGGCCGTGGCAGCGTTGCTCACGTAAAGAAATTTTATTCAACAGTTGGAGACAACGACAGCACCGCCTTCCTGCAACTTTTTTCAGCGAAAGTCATGCAGGAGGAAGGCAGGGAAAACCTCATAGCCATTTTCCGTTGTGGAGTGCCCGAGGATAAATGGCTGGGCAAACACCACCACGAAGAGATCATCGGTAAATGGATGAGCGGTGATACAGCGGTGATCAAAGTCGCAGTCAGCGCCGGGTCGTATGACAAGGACAGTGTATTGTTCAAATTATTGAAGGAAAACGGGGATTGGAAGATCGTTTTTTAAGCATCATTGCATCCTCGAATAAAACGGTAACATGGAACTGCCAAAGTTTAAACTTGCGAATGTTGCAGCTGACGGAACTGCCGAAGAACCTCAATTATTTTCAGTTGAAAAGCTTCCATTGGAAACCACTACCGGCAGGCGGGGTTTTCTTGGCGCCGGACTCACGGCGCTGGCCTTGTTTGCAAACCGCAAGCTGTTTAGTAATAAAAACTATATTGACAAGGATCTTTTGGCACATGAATCCGGCATTAACGGGCTCTACTTTAACAATACTGGTGAAACCCTCCTTTCTGTGACCTCCCGTGAATTGAAACTTTGGTCGCTGGCTAGCCGGAAATTGTTGGGCAAGGTAAGCGACATCTATATTAACGCTGTGACAATGGCTCCGAATAACCAGCATTTTTCCCTGGTAACGGAAAAAAGAATCGAGATCCGGTCATTGAAAAACGCATCATTGATAAAATCCATTTCAAAGGATGAATATCTTGAGGCAAAAGCATTAATGTATACCCCGCGCGGCCATCAGCTGGTGGCGCTGTTAAGAAAACGGGAAGTCCGATGTTGGAATTGCGACAGTTGGCAGGAAATACCATTCTTCCCAAGTGAGATCTCCAAGGAAATCACCAATATGTTGTATACGCCAGACGGAAAATATTTGATCACTATCGAATCACCGGAATCTAAGAGCGACTACCGCATAATGCAAATTAACATCCGTTCTGCAGCAAATGGAAAATTGATAAAACAATTGCGCGAGTTCAATAAATCTATTTACGTTGATACCCTATTGCTGGTTTCCAATGATAGCAGACGACTGTTCTTTATAGAAGAAAAAAATAGACCAGCCGCATTGGAAATCTGGAACCTGCAGACCCTTGAAAAAGACTATACCTATAAGCTGAAAGAAAACCGCGCCGTTGCACTTTCTGCCGATGGATTGCGCGTATTTATAGAAGCTGATTATTTTATAGAAATATGGCAATCTCCCATGTTGTCCAGGGTCCAGCGGAACATCGCCAAAATGCTTGCGGTTTCCCGCTATGAGGAGCTGAAGGAACCGGTAATTGAACTTTGCAAGCATGCAGGCATGATTAATTCGATTGCCGTTTCACCGGTTGGAACTATTGTAGCGTCGGGAGATTCCCGCGGAGTTATTAAACTTTCCGATTGGACAAAACAAGAATGCCAGGGATATCTCTTTGACCCGCGTGCAAATCAAAGCGATGGGGTGTCGTACAATGTATATGATAAGGTTACCGGTAACACAATATCTTATACCATGCCATGTGGCTCTCCCATTCCTTCGGGAGCGGTATGTACCTGTAATTGCGTGGCCGGCACTTATAAACCGCCGCCTCCGCCTTCGCATAGTAATGATGGGCGCATCTGCTCATGCGTACCGGTATGTATTTGCATGGCCGTATAGGGACTTAATTTAATTGCTCTGCCCTCCCCCGATCAAATCATCATTGGACACGCCTTTCTTCTTCGATACATTCTCAGTAAGCTTACCAAAGTTCCAGGTAAGGCTTAAAGCAATGGCGCGATACGGCTGCTTGTTTACGTAACGGGTTTCGAAAGTAGGATCCTTAACGGTATAACGGAACTCCCGCTCCTTGGCGCCCCAGTTGGCCATGCTCAGGTTAACAGAAAGTTTTTCCTTAAACAGCTTATACACCATGCCTGATCCATACCAGATGTTGATGCGCTGGTAAGCTTGTATGGTTACCGGCGCGCGCCAGAATCCAAAGTAACTGCTTACGGAGAATTTCTTGGTAATAGCGTAGCTGGTGTTGATGTTTGCATTCCCGCCAAAACCGCTATTCTGCTGATCGGTGAACAGCTTATTGCGAATGTTATTGTAACGCACGTTTGAATTGATGCTGATGGTCCAGCTCTCGGTAAACTTGGTGCTAAGGTTACCGTTCAGGCTCAACTGGAATTCCTTGCCGATATTGGCGCTGGTGGTTTTGGAAACACCGGTTGGCGCATCGAACGAAACGTACTGGGTGATCATGTTGCCGCTATAACTGCCGGTAAGCGTGATGCCAAAGAAGGTATTGCCGATCATAAAGCGGTTTTGCAAGGCCAGGCTATGGATCGTTTGCGCATCCAGGTTAGGGTTGCCGAAGAAAATATTCAGTGAGTCGTTGTTGTTGACAAATGGGTTCAGGTTCCAGATGAACGGGCGCTGCAGGCGCTGGCTGTAAGTTGCCACCAGGGTATACTTATTGGTGAACTTGGTACTGCTTTGCACATTGGGCAAAAACGAAGTATAGCTCTGCACCACCTTGGTATTGGAGGAGATAAAATCTCCGTCTATTTCGGTATGCTCCGTGCGCAGGCCGAGGCGGAAAGAGGTTTTGCCAACTTTGAATCCGTAACTTCCATACAGGCTGTACACATCCTGCTGATAACGGAAGTTGTCGGTATTGACTTCATTGATGGTAAAATCTTCATTCTCATCATATTTTACCAGGCTTTGGAAGTCCGAAGAAGCCCGCCGCAAAATACCTTTAATGCCTAATTCCAATTTCTGGTTATTCTTTAACGGCTGAATAAAATCAGACTGGATGGTATACTGATTGTTCTTTGCAAGGCTGTTATTGATCACGAAACGGTCGATGGTGGGATTATCCTGTTCGCTGTTCGTATATTGGTCAGTCTTTCCAAATTCGCCATTGAACCGGATGCTGAATTCCTTTTCCTTGTTGTTCCTGAACTTCCTGATGTAATCCAATCCCACACTGGTGTTCGGCCATTTGTTCTCATTGTGTTGATCGTAGTAGCTGATCGACGAAGGCGAGGAAGTAAAATCGGTGGTGATGGTTTGTTGAAGGTGTGCTTTAAAATGGCCCGAATTAACATTGGCGTAGCTGCTAAGCGTGTTCAGGCTGTCGATCTCATAGCTCACCTCCAGGTTGCCGCTTCCCCACAGGTTATCGAATGTCCTGGTGCCCTCCAGGAATCGCCTGGTGAATATGCTTGGCTTCAGCGGAGTAGTAACCGTAGAGTTTCGGGATGTCATATTATTTGTTCCACCAAGATATTGGAACATCGTAATACCGAACTTGCCGGTCTTCATGCTGAAGTTCATATTGCTATTGAACCAGCCGGTGTGCGCATAGTATCCGGACAACGATCCATTATACCCCTTCATCTTTTTCTTGGTAATGATGTTGATGATGCCTCCAACGCCCTCTGCATCGTATTTGGCGGAAGGTGAGGTAATGATCTCGATCTTTTGGATCAGCGCGCCGGGAAATCCTTTCAACGCTTCCTTTACATTTTGCGCAAACATGGAAGTTTCCTTTCCATTCAGCAATACTTTAAAATTGGTTTGGCCATTTACCTGCACATTGTCTTCTCCATCAACACTCACAAAAGGCGTTTTACGAAGGATGTCGATGGCTGTTTCAGTTTTTGCGGTGGGGTCATTCTCTACATTAAAAACTATTTTATCGTCTGTTTGTTCTACCAACGGTTTGCGGCCCGTAACGGTAACGCCCTGCAAAGTGGCCGATGCGCGTTCCAGCGATATTTCGCCGACCTCGGTAGCTTGCCCGGGAGTAACGGTAATATTATGTTGTTTGTCTGAATAACCGGTATGGCTTACGATGAGCGTAAAGGACCCGGTATCGGCATTGCTGAATTTGAACTGGCCTCTATCGTTGGTATAAGTGGTTTTAACGGGCTCGGTCATTTGGTTCACCCTGAAGATGCTTACCGTGGCAAATGCCAGCGGCTTTTGGGCGCTGTCTTTTATGATGCCGGAAATAGAAGCTTTGGTGTTTTGTGAGAAGGAAGCGTTACTGATAACGAGGCATAATACTAAAAAAGCAAACAGTTTAGTCAAGGGCATATTTGCCATGTTAGGTGTTTTTACGAATAAGTTCGTATATTATAGAATAATGTTGCATTAGGGTTGTTATTTAAGGAGGAACGGCCAATGCAAGGGAAGTGCGGCGGGCGATGTGTCAAATACTGCGGAGATTGCTTATTTACAAGATGTTATCGGGGTGATCGCCCAAATAATATTATTCGGCGGCTATTTTAAATAAATATGGTATTGATTGATCTTTTTAGCAGCCTCTGCTGCAAACACGGCGGCCTCTTCAACCGTCACGCTGGTTTTTGTGTTTACAAAGATTTTTGCCACGTAATTGTCTTACCACGAAAATGAAGTAATGAAAGTTCATGGGAAAGCCAAAGCCTTTGTTCATTTTTTTCATTTGTGCATTTTCCCTGAATATTTTAAAATCCCTTCTTCTCCAATTGAGGATACTTTATCCCTAATTGCTCCAGGTAAGTATTGAATTTAGAAGGATCGTAATAGTATTTCTTCAGTTCCGGGCGGTACTGCTCCATGATCTTTGTATTCAAATGAGTGGCCGGTTTTGTAGTTGCATCAACGAAAGGAATATACTTTACGTCCTTGGTTTGCACGTTTCGGAAATAATCCCATGCATCTGCAATGATCTTTGGATTGGCCAACATGTCGATGATAGTGGCCGATAGAACTTTTGCGCCTGCTACCACACCCTTGTGTGCAATGGGTGTGGCCATAGCAATGCCATCGGCCCAGTTGTGACCGGGCGTTCCAGGAATGTTGGAAGGGAACCGCAGGTTAATAGTGGGCACGTTCCAGGCTATGTCTGCGATGTCATCGCTGCCGGAACCCCAGGAAAATTGAACGGGTCCATGTATGGAGTCGAGCTTCAGCGCGAGCCCGTCTATCGGATTGCCGCGGGAATCTTTTTTCGGTGCGTTCACCAGTTTTTGAACAGCCCGTGCCAGTTGCTGGTCAGCAGTATCCCAAACAGGAAGGCCCACCAGCTTGATGTTCTTATAAGTGGCTTCGGCCAATGACCTGTTAAAATGCCCGGGCCACGCGGTTCCTAATAACCGGTGCGTGACCCTGGTACCGGTCATCTGCGCAACCGAAATAGCATATACGATGGCCTCATCGTACATAGATTTGATGTCTTCGTATGTTCGTTCCCGTAAGTAATACCAAACCGCCGCCTTTGAAGGGACCACATTCGGCTGATCGCCCCCATCGGTAATTACATAATGCGAACGTTGGGAAGGCTTCAGATGCTCACGCTTGTAGTTCCAGGCAACATTCATTAATTCCACCGCGTCCAATGCGCTCTTGCCGCGCCAGGGCGCCCCGGCGGAATGCGCCGAGCTTCCTTCGAACTTAAATTCAACAGATACCAGTCCATTGTTGCCGGCATCGCCCCAGCTTACGCTCAGGTTACTGCTTACGTGCGTAAAAATGCAGGCATCCACATCTTTAAAATAACCATCGCGGATATACCAGGCCTTGGTACCCACCAATTCTTCGGCAACACCCGGCCATATCATCAAGGTGCCCGAAATCTTTTCACGCTCCATGATCTTTTTTGCTTCAATGGCCGCAATAATCACGAGCGGTAAACCTGAATTGTGTCCTTCGCCATGCCCCGGAGCATCTTCTACAATGGGCTCTTTGTAAGCCACGCCTGGTTTTTGCGAAGCCTTCGGAATGCAGTCAATGTCGCTTCCCAATGCTATCAATGGTTTGCCACTTCCCCATTTCGCCAGCCAGGCAGTGGGAATGCCGCTGATACCCCTTTGAATCGTAAACCCATTTTTCTCCAGGATATTGGTCAGGTAAGCCGAGGTTTCGGTTTCATGAAAGCCGAGCTCAGAAAAACTGAACACCATGTCCACCATTTCCTGGGCCATTTTATATTTCCCATCCACGGCCTTCATCACTTCCTGTTTCCAGGCATCAGCTTTGAATGCAGCTTCATTTTTTTTCTGGCTGTGCGCTGCAATGTAAAGGCATGTAAAGAATAATAACGGAAGGATTCTGCTGGAACAGATCATGAAAATTATTTTTAGATGTTAAAGCCCTAGTTTTTTAATCAGTTGCTCATACCGCTCCGAGGCCAATTGCGGGAACATATCGCGTTGCACTTTCATATAAATCAATATCCCGTATTTTTCATCCATCAGCTTGTCAAAAATATTGAAGCTCTCGTCTACCTCACCGATGTGGGATTTGATCATCGCTATCGCATATAGCTTATCGTTGTTGGGAGGACCGGCCTGCAACTCAGACAAAATTGCTTTTGCCTCCTCTATCCTTCCCTGCCGGCCGTACAGTGCTCCCATCATGCCCACCATTACCGGCCGCCTTCCGGAAAGCTCGATTGCTTTTTTCAATTCGGCCTCCGACTTATCATACTCTTTCTTTTGCATGTAAGTCATTGCCGCTGTAAAATGTCCTTCAGCATATTCGGGATCGAGTTCCATTGTTCGGGCAGTTTGCTCCAGCGATTTATCGAACTCTTCCCTGAAATAATAAATGCGGGCAAGCCCATTGCCTACGTTGGCTGCTAAGGGATCGAGCTCGTATGCCAGGTGCATTTCTTTCAACGCCTCGTCCAATCGCCCGCTTACCGCGAGGAACAGTGCATACCATTCGTGGGCGGTAGCGTAGCCGGGCTTTAATTTAATCGCCTCTTGAAACTCTTTTTCCGCTCCCTTCCAATCCCAGTCTATCCTGAACTTGATATAACCCAGGGCTGCATGGGCCTCCGCCAGTGTTGAATCTATTTCCAACGCTTTCATCACCGCTGTCCTGGCCTTGCCTTCGGCGATGCTCCTGGGGATGTTGCCATATCCCGCGGCGCCAATGAGCGTATAAGCATAGGCCATGCTGGTATAAGGCAGTGCAAACTGTGGATCGGCCTTGATGGATTCTTCGAAATGCGTGAGCGCTTTATGGATTCCTTCGGACGTGCGCTGGTTCAAATAATGTTTTCCTACGAGGTATTCCTGGAAGGCCACTGTATTATTGGTATTGCTTTTCTCCAATTGCCGCTGCTCCGCGGGAACGAGCCTGACCTTTAATTCACCGGCAATGCTCTTGGCAATTTCGCTTTGTATCGTAAAAATGTCCTTCAACTCGCGGTCGTAATCCATAGACCAGATGTGTTCCTGGCTGGCAACGTCTACCAATTGCACGGTGATGCGGGCCTTATTTCCAATTTTTCTAACGCTGCCTTCCAATATGGTACCCACCATCAACTCACGGCCGATCTGCAGGATGTCTTTGTTGGTCGACTTGTATTTCATGGTAGACGTGCGTGCAATCACGTTCAGCCCTCCGATCTTGGAAAGGCTCGATATGAGCTCTTCCGTCATGCCATCGGCAAAATATTCGTCCTGCACATTGTCGCTGATATTCTTTAAAGGCAATACGGCCATTCTTAACTTCGAATGTTCCGCGGCTTTTGCCTCATTCTTTCTTAGGAACAGGAGGTATACGGCAGGCAATACCACCAGCAGTATAATCGCGCTGTACATGGCTATCTTTTGCCACGGAACTCTTTTTGACCTGGGCGAGCGCAGCTTTTGTGCCGCCCATGGTAGGGCAACGCAATATATTTCCATCGGCATGGAAATGTTCTTTAGCGTCTCCTCACCAATTTTTACTACGGGGTATGATACCTTGTTCCTGATCTGCCGGGCTACGTCTTCCGATACACAAATGCCGCCGGGTTGCGCCAATGGCTCCAGGCGGGCCGCGATATTCACACCGTCGCCGTGTACGTGCTTGTCCATATACACCACATCACCGATGTGCAGGCCAATGCGTAACAAAATATGCCTTTGCTTAGGTTGCGACGCATTGCGCTGGTTGAGCGTGGTTTGGATTTCAATGGCGCAGGTAGCCGCTTCCACGGCGCTGTTGAATTCAACGAAAAATGAGTCGCCGGCCGTTTCTATTTCCCGTCCCTCATGTTTCGCAAAGAATGGCCTGAGTATGGTCCGGTGTTCTGCCAGCAGTTCCAGTGCCAGCTCTTCGTTTTCCTGGGTGAGCGCACTGTAACCGACCATGTCGGTAAACATTATGGCAGATAAGCGTCTCATTCAGTGTGTTTGGTTGTTTCAAAATAAGCCATTCCCGCGAAAAACAGGGGGAAATTTGTCCGGCACCTGCATTTCACGTAACTTTTTACAGATTAAAATTTTGAAAATGGCAACCAAACAAACAACCGGCGCCAGCAGTCTCAATGAAACAATGAGCCAGGTGCGCGAAGAAGGAAGAGCAGGCATTCAAAGCTTTTTGGAGCAAAATCCCAATCAGCTAGCCGAGCTCTATAACAGCAATCCGCTGTTGCTGGCGGAACTGCTTGCACGCGCATCAGAAGACATAGTTGGTGAAAAGATGACTTCAGATGAAATGAAGGCGTTCTCGGTTACTTTTTCACGTTTGCCGGCCTTATCCTCCAAGCTATTATCGGGCATGGGCGCATAGCGCAACATACCACGACCGTTAAACCTTAGCTTTGAACAGGACGAGCACCGACAACCCGATGGTGTCGCTTGCACAGCATATTCTTTCGGGTCTTCCACATCGATTTACAAAGGATGATGTAAGGCCGGAACGACTTGCCTGTTTGTTCATGATCGACACCATGATAAGACCTTTTTTGCCAGCATTCAGGCAAACCATTGCCGGTAAGCTGCTGGATTATACCATTGCGTGTGCCCTCCAATCATCGCCATGGTACCAGGAAAGCTATGGCAGGCAAGGCTTTGATGTGCATAAAATATTTACGCTGCAGGAACTTGCGCAGCTTCCTGTTATTGACAGAAGCGTGTTGGAACATGAAGGTCATCGGCTCCGCGCTTCCACATTGAATTTCGGCTCGGCGGCATTTACTACGGGCACCACTTCACTAAGACCGCTCATCGTAGACAATTCAATAGAGGAACACCAGTTTGTGCGCGAGTTTTTTAGCATCATGCGGCAAGGACAATCGTCTGCCGGGCGCATTGGTTTAAATCTCACCAATACTTATCATGGCCAGTTGGTAGACATCCCCACGGCTTTCCGCCGCATACCGGTATCGGCCAATACGCTCAGCGGTTTGCGCACTGCACAGGCCCTGCTGCAGCGAGACTACTCGACGGCTGGCGGGCGACAACGTGTTTCCGCTATAGGCGGTCCATTGATTGCACTGTTGCGATTGACCGCCTTCCTCGAAGCAGAACAATCCCGCGCATCGATGCCTGCCATCGATTTTATTCAATCTACCAGTGAATACCTTACACCAGCGGCGCAGCAGTCATTGAAAAATTTCTGGAACTGCCCGGTCGAAGACCGGTATGGGCTAAGCGAGATCATCATTGGCGCCTGGAGGTGCAGTGCCTGCGGCCATCATCATTTCGAATCTTATGGTATTGCCGAAGTGGTGGGCATGAAGGATCATATACCCATTACCGAAGGGAGGGGCCGCCTGTTGCTCACGGGGTTCGCGCCGTTCATGCAAATGACCCCTTTGATCCGTTACCTTACCGGCGACGGCATTGAAATTGTTCCCACGCCCTGCGAAACCGGTGAGCAGTCGTTCCGCTTACTCGGACGCCTCCGGAACTCGCTGGTATATAAAGGAAAACTATTGTTAGGAGAATACGAAGTAATGGATATCCTGGACGGAGAGCCCGATGTCTTCCGTCATAAAATGTACAGGTACCTCCCGGACTATTTGCAGGAAGTCGGATCTCCCCCGCAGTTTCAATTATCGATAGATGAGAACGGACTGCCATTGTTAACCATACAGCTGCGTTATGATCCCCAGGCGTCCGATCCAATATTGAAAAACCTGCAGCAACGCATTGCCACTGCATTGGCAGCTAAGGGTCTTCATGCTTTTATACAAGATCCCGGCGAACCTGTATCGCCTTTGCTCGCGGATATGCGCGGGATGGTCCAACCTGTGCGTGTTCAATTCATCCGGGGGTCGGATGAAGTTGTGATGTTTTGAGTATAAATTTCCTTAATTTAATATCTCCTAAAATTGCTTTGCCATGACGAATTTTGATACCGCCCACGTTAAAAACATTGTGCTGCTTGGCCATGCCGGCAGCGGAAAAACAACGCTTGCTGAATGCATGTTATTCGAAGCCGGCCTCATTACCAGGCGAGGCAGCATTGAAGAAAGAAATACCGTTGGTGATTTCTATGAGCTGGAGCAGGAACGAGGCAACAGTATTTTTTCCAAGCTCCTGCATACGCAATGGCGTGGCTACAAGATCAATATCATTGATACGCCCGGTTATGATGATTTTGTAGGTGAAGTAGTGTCCGCACTCCGCGTGGCAGATACCGGCGTTATGCTCCTGAACGCCAGCTTCGGCGTAGAAGTAGGCTCCGACCTTATCTGGGAGTACACAGAAAAATTCCGCACGCCTATGATCTTTGCGGTCAATAAGATCGACCAGGATAAGGCCGATTTCGACAGAACTGTTGCACAGGCCAAGGAACACTTCGGCCGCAACGTAGTGGTAGTGCAGTATCCCCTGAACCAGGGACTTGAATTCGATTCCATTATCGACGTGCTGCGCATGACCATGTATAAATTCCCAGCCGCCGGCGGTAAACCCACCAAGCTGCCGATACCGGATGAAGAGCGCGAAAAAGCAGACCGCCTGCATAAAGAGCTCATCGAGGCCATTGCCGAGAACGATGAAGGGCTGATGGAAAAATATTTCGATAAAGGAGAGCTGGATGAAGATGAAATGAAGATCGGTTTAAAAAAAGCCATGATCAACCACGACCTCTTCCCGCTCTTTTGCATTTCCGCCAAAAAGAACATGGGCAGCGGCAGGTTGATGGGCTTCATCGACAATGTTGCGCCCAGCGCCAATGAAATGCCGCCGCAGATGACCCAATCGGGCGACAAGCTGGTATGCGATTCGAATGGCCCGGCCTGCATCTTCATCTACAAAACCATTTCAGAGCCGCATATCGGTGAAACATCGTATTTCAAAGTGTATTCCGGTACCGTGAAATCAGGAATGGAGCTGGTGAACGAATCCAATGGCGTCACAGAAAAGATCAACCAATTGTACGTGGTAGAGGGAGAAAAGAGAACGGCAGTGCACGAACTGTTCGCGGGTGATATTGGCGCCACCATCAAGCTGAAACATACACACGTTAATAATACATTGCATGTAAGGGGAAAGAACTATGAGCTGGCCCCTATTGAATTCCCCTCGCCGCTGATGACCGTTTGTGTGGAGCCATTACAAAAGGGTGACGAAGAAAAACTTTCGATGGCACTGCACCAGGTGGCGGAGGAAGATCCCACCGTTAACATTGAAGTATCGCCAGAATTGAAACAAACATTGATACACTGCCAGGGCGAGCTGCACCTGGCGGTTATAAAATGGAAGCTGGAGCATATTGCCAAGAACCTGCACGTGAAGTTCGGCAAGCCCCGCATTCCATACCGCGAAACCATCCGCAAATCGGTTCAATCCAACTACCGGCATAAAAAACAATCCGGCGGCGCGGGCCAGTTCGGAGAAGTGTATTTGCAGGTAGAGCCGTATTACGAAGGCATGCCCGACCCGAAAGGCATGAGCGTAAGAGGACGCGAAGAATACAAACTGGATTGGGGTGGAAAGCTGGTATTCCTCAATTGCATCGTTGGCGGCGCTATAGACCAGCGCTTCCTTCCATCGATCTTAAAAGGCATCATGGAAAAAATGCACGAAGGGCCACTCACAGGCTCGTACGTGCGCGATGTTCGGGTATGCGTGTACGATGGGAAAATGCATCCTGTGGATTCAAACGATATATCGTTCAAGATTGCGGGCCTCATGGCCTTTAAGCAAGCCTTTCAACAGGCCGACCCGCAAATACTGGAGCCGATTTACAGGCTCACGGTCCTTTGTCCTGATGACCTTACCGGCAATGTGATCAGCGACCTGCAGGCACGCCGCGCTGTATTGGAAGGCATGGATACCGAAGGACATTTTACGAAAGTATCGGCTAAGATCCCGCTTTCTGAAATGCAGGATTATTCGTCCACGCTTCGTTCCATTACGCAAGGCAGGGCCAAGTTCAGGATGAACTTTGCAGAATATGCGCCGGTTTCATTCGACGTACAGCGCAAGCTGATAGATGATTATCATAAGACCGCGAAAGAAGAACTTGTTTAATTGACCAGCCGAAAATAGCCATAGGGGCATTCGGTCGTCAATGGTCATCGCCAGTAAAACTCCCTTACATTTGCGAACCCTTTCAAACAACAGTTGGAACGGGGCAAACAGCCAATTGACATGGATGTAAAGATCGAAGCAAGCTGGAAGGAAGTTTTAAAGGACGAGTTCAACAAAGATTATTTTCAACAGGTTGCCGCGCATTTAAAAATGGAAAAGGCCGCGGGCAAAACCATCTATCCGCCCGGCAGCCTTATCTTTCATGCATTCGAGGCAACTCCTTTTCACAATGTAAAAGTAGTGTTGCTGGGACAAGACCCCTATCATGGTCCCGGCCAGGCGCATGGACTCGCATTTTCCGTTCAGCCCGGCATAAAGCCTCCGCCTTCGCTAGTGAATATTTTCAATGAAATGAATAAAGACCTCGGCCTGCCCATTCCAACGCATGGTTACCTGGAATCGTGGGCACGCCAGGGTGTGTTCCTGTTAAATGCCTCACTCACGGTGCGCGCAGGCGAACCGCTTAGCCATAGCAAAACAGGATGGCATGAATTTACCGACAGGGTGATCCAAAAAATTTCAGACCAGAAAAAAAATGTCGTGTTCCTGTTGTGGGGAAGGTCAGCACAGGACAAACAGGCATTGATAGACGAAACCAAACACCTGGTGCTGAAAGCCGCGCACCCCTCGCCTTTCAGCGCGGACAAAGGATTTTTTGGATGCAGGCATTTTTCTAAAACAAATGAATACCTGGTAAAGAACGGTATCGACCCCGTTGATTGGAAACTGTAATGTTTATGAACCTGTTTAAAAATATCTTCGGAAGGATATGGGCTGTTTGGGGAATGCTGTTGTTCATTGCCACGCTCCTGATCGTTCTCATTCCTTTTTTATTGACCGGATCCCTGCCCGAGCCCCGTAGAACAGCAGCATTCAGAAGAATATCAAAAGTTTGGATGACGGTTTATCTCCACCTTATCGGCTGCCCGGTACGTGTGAAAGGCGCTTCGAATTTCAAAAAGGGGCAAGCGTATGTTGTGGTATGCAATCACAATTCATTAATGGACGTTCCCCTGTCCACGCCATTTATTCCAGGGCCTAATAAAACCATTGCCAAAATCGAAATGGCTAAAATACCGCTGTTCGGGTTGGTATATAAGCGTGGGTCCGTGCTGGTTGACCGCAAAAGCGACGAAAGCAGGCGAAAGAGTTTGGAAGACATGAAAGCGGTACTGGCGCAGGGCATGCACATGTGCATTTACCCCGAGGGCACGCGCAACAAAACGGGCCAACCACTTAAATCGTTTTATGAAGGCGCATTCAAGCTTGCCTCCGATACAGCCACTCCCATTATACCCGCGCTTATTTTTAATACGGGCAAAGTGCTTCCCAACAACAAATCATTTTTCCTGTGGCCGCATGCCCTTTCCATTCATTTCCTGGAGCCCGTGATGGTGAGGCGGGGCGAGGATGCCAGTGCACTGAAGGATAAACTGTACACGATAATGTGGGATTATTTGGTGAAAAGTAAAAAGCAAAAAGGTGAAAAATTAAACGGTGCTTAAGACTTTTAAGGTTTGACTTTTAATTTTTGGCTTAATTATAGAAATACCTCGTACGGTTAATACGCAAGTCGCGCAAAATGCCCGACTTCGGATTAATGGTAATATTGAAAGAACGGAACACCCCCACCGGTGTAACGTTGATGGATAGCTGCCAGCAGTGCATTTCCCTCGAAAGGTACATCGTAAGCGTTTGTATCTTGGACGTGGTAAAATCGTAGAAACCGTTCATGCCGAGCTTCCAGCGTGGCGTAAGATTGAAATCACCATTCCAGCTAATGTTAGAAAATACTTTCGTCTCAAACCCGGTATAATCGGGCTTGAATTGCTTGGTAAAATTGAGTGAATAAGAAAGATTGAGCGACCAGGGAATATTGAAGTCGGCAAATTCAGCGGGGTTCTGCCGCACGTACGCCAGTTGCGCCTGCTGTTCCTCCATGGTCATAGGCAGCAGTCCTGTTTCATCATCGGTGGTCGTTGTTTTTGGCGGTTCTTTGGGTTTGCTTTGGAACGATGTGGAGATGGCGAGGCCCCCGCTTACAAGGCGGCCGAGGCCAAATCCGCGAAGCCTGTCTACCCTAAAGCCAAGCGTGTCTACTTCATACGGATCGAAAATGGCCTGTCCTGTAATATTGATCTTATCGAACAACGTGCTTCTTACGCTCATGCTGAATTGAGAAAGCTTGAACGAGTCCGCAAAGAAGTTATAGCTGCCGTTGATGCTGAATCCATCGATCAACCTGATCTTTCTTTCTCCTGCTTCACTGGTATCGGTCTTCGAACGCACCTTCATCTCCAGGTTATTGTCGATGCCAAAGCTCATGCCCCCGAACCTTCCCTCGGAAAATGCGCCCGGATAAATGCCTTCGAAATAAGAAAAGCGCTGAGTCATGCCCGTTTTATTGATCTGCACGGAATAATGGTCCTTGCCGGCGAGGTCGGGCTTATAATTTATACCGATAGTAGGACGCAGCACGTGCCTGATGGCCTTAATGCGGCTGTTCTTGCCGAAATTGGCAAAGGTTCCAAACACCGCTGTGCTTACGCCCACGCCGAATGAAATATCCCTTGCGGCATAGAATCCTTTATCGATGGTAGTATCGATCTTTTCTTTAACCTGGTTCCAGGTACGCGTAAACTTGCGCGAATACCAACGCTCCTGGTAGCTGATGCTGGGACCGATTTGCACAGGGCCAAGCGGCGGCAGCGACAATTGTATCGGCACATTGTGTTGCGCGCCCCAGGAGAATGTATCTATCAGCTGGCTGAAGCTGAACAGTGAGTCGTAAAAGCTTGCATCGCTCACGAGGTTCGAGTTCAATCCTATTCCGAGCTTTTCGTACCACTTAGGCTCGCCCGCGAATTCCTTACGTTGAAAAGGATTGAAATTATTTACGGTGAACGCAACCGTGGGCAGGTTCAACGTAACCAAACCCGTAACGTTGTTCTGTTGGTGATTGGCGCTCATGGTAAGGTTATACCGCGTGTCCCAGGTTTTTGAATACGTAATGGACGAATTCAACTGGTTGCTGAAGTTACGCGTAGGGTTATTGGCCACAAACCGGTTGAACTTGGTGGACCCTGCATTTACGCTGGCCGAAAAACTTGTGCCGGGCCTCGCTTTGTTGTCCATAGTATGTCCCCAGGTGATGTTGAATGTTTTGGTAGAAACGAAAGACTGCTTCGGGTCTTCGGAGATCAACCTGGAATTCTGTATGGTAAAGTTCATATTACCGCTATACCTGTAGCGTTTGCGGTAAGTGGGTGAAACAAACAATGCCCATCCGCCGTAAGAATATATATTGGACCGGAGCGTAACATCGAAGTATTCGCTTAGCACTTTGTAATAACCCAATCCTTCCAGTCCCAGCCCGAATTGCTCACTGGCAGTGAACTGCGGCGGCAGCAGCCCGGAATGCCTTCCCTGCGAAATGGGGAAATACCCGAAGGGCAGGTAAATCGGAATGGGCACGTCCTCGAATTCTGGATGAATAGGCCCCGATATGGCCACCCGCTGGGTTACCAGCTTCATTTTTTTGGTGCGGAACGCAAAGTGCGGCGTATCGAGGTTACAGGTGGTGAAGCGGCCGCGCAGGGCGAAATATTCATTGGCAGAAATCTTTTTGCTCATTTCACTGTTCACGAAAATATCGCCGCTTTGCATATGGGTGTTCTTTGTAAGGCCCTTTTGCGTTTCTATGTTATATACGATGGTATCGGCGGTAAATTGGTCCTCGCCTCGTACAAACCGGGGCAACCCAACGATGTTTCCCAACGAATCTCTTGTATAGGTAGCTATCACCAGCTTGCGGGGCTGGTCCATGGTGATGATGGAGCCGGTGAGGTCGAGGTCCTCGTATTTTACGTTGGCCTTGTTGTACAGCGTTACTTTTTTGGTGGGCACGTCCAGCACCACGGAATCGGAGGCCGTATAATTTACAGGGGCGGTGAGCGAGTCCTTCGAGATGCGGACGTCGATGGTATCTATCCTTTGGCGAAGCGTATCAGCGGGCCTGCGGGTGGTATCGCGGCTTGGCCGAGGTGTGGTATCCTGGAAGCATCCAGTTAATGATTTGTAAAAAACAGGGTCAGGATTATAATTAGCAGAGGCGCTCAACGTTACTATCATTAACATTGCTACAAGATGCGCGGATAATGATTTTGGGGTAGATTTGCGTCTGCTATTCATACAGTTGAGTGGCCGGACAAATGTAACCAATTAAAGGTTTAAGAATTTGTGAAGATTAAATGCAAGTACATCGCATGAAATTAGTTAAACGATCAAATTTCCTGCTCCTCGCCGCCCTGGCTGGGATGGTAATAGTATCCTCATTTGGTGATGCGCCTGTTGTAGCACCTCAAAAACCCACGCTTCGTACATTGATCATCGATGCCGGACATGGCGGAAGGGACCAGGGCGCCAAAGGACTCATTTCCACAGAAGCGGCCATTTCTTTAGACATCGCGCTGAAAGTAGGAAGGGCCATTGAAAAAGAATTCCCGGAAATTAAAGTAGTATATACCCGCACTTCCGATCAACTGCCGGGTAATGCTTCCGATGCCAGCCACGGCAACCGCATACGCGCCGAGATGGCCAACCAGGCCAAAGGCGACCTGTTCATCAGCATACACTGTAATGCCAATGCCTACCCTGCCGGCGGTTATTATGCCAAGCGCATAGTAGGTTATAAGAATAAAACCACCTATGTAGGCAAAGGCAAGAAAAGAAGAAAGAAAACCGTAAAGGCGCCGATATATGAAAGCTATTGGGTAAAAAACATGACCAAGGGCACCGAAACGTATATCTGGGCAGCAGACCGCAGCGGTTTCAAAGGCAGCGTCATCGACCAAACTGAAGAATTCGGCGAAGACGTGCAGGATTCGCTGAATGTGCTGGACCTTACTTCGCCCGAAGCCAAGATACGGGCCCAGTTATACGAAAAGCAGTTCTTTGCCAAAAGCGCACTGATGGCCTCTTTGGTAGAAGATGAATTTAAAAAGGCCGGTCGCTTAAGCAAGGGCGTTAAACAACGCAACCACAAAGGCATTTGGGTGCTGCAAGCCACGGGCATGCCCAGCATACTGGTAGAAACGGGGTTCATCACTAATAAGGAAGAAGAAGAATACCTGGTAAGCGAAGCGGGCCAGGATGAGATCACCAATAATATCGTCGAAGCCTTCAGACGGTATAAACGGGAACTGGAAACTACCAGGGCCACTAACACGCGGTAACAGCTTCCTGCTTCAAGATTCTACAATTGTTTAAATTTCCCCAATTTATGGCCCGGTAAACTTTTTGCTACATTTGTTACCGTAATTGCATCGTTAATACAATTATCGCAGATTCAACTTATTGCCTGCAAAAAACTTTACACGGAATGAAAATCTCCAACGAAACCAAGATCGGGGCCCTCGCAGCAGTTTCCATTGCCGTTCTCATCCTGGGGTTTAACTACCTCAAAGGCCAAAACCTGTTCGAGCAGAATGCAAGGATTTACTCGGTATTTGCCAAAACCGATGGATTGAATGTTTCGAACCCGGTAACCATCAACGGGCTGCCGATAGGAAAAGTTGCCAGCATGCATGAAAGGGACAAAAACATGTCAGCCATTATTGTGGCCATTGACCTTACCAAGGATATCAATATCCCCGACAATTCGCTGGTGTTCGTGAACAAAGAGCTATTGGGCTCGCCTTCGCTGGTAATTAAAATGGGGAACAATACCACATATCTTAAGGATGGCGATACCATTCAAACTACCTATAAGCCCGATGTATTTGAGAATGTGCAGGCAAGCATCAATCCCGCCATCAATAACCTGAACAGCGCCATACAATCGTTGGAAGTGCTCATCGCCAACGTGAACAGTATATTTGACCCCCGTACAAAAAATAATTTTCAAACCGTTATCGCCAACCTGGCTGCATCGGCTGCTTCGCTGCGTACGTTGCTGAATGCAGAAACAGGCATGCTGGCCCAGACCCTCGACAACCTGAATACTTTTACCGTCAACCTGAATAAGAACAATGATCAACTGAACAGGACCGTCAGCAACCTGGAAACCGCCACCTCCAAGCTTGCAAAGGCCGATATTGAAAAAGTGATCAAGGGACTGGAAGATGCAGTGAACAACCTGAACACCGTAACCGCAAAGATCAATAGCAAGGACGGTTCGCTGGGCCTGTTGCTGAACGATAAAAAATTGTATACTAACCTGGAAAATTCTGCACGCAGCCTGAACATACTGCTCGACGACCTAAGGGTGAATCCCAAACGCTATGTGAATATTTCACTCATAGGCCGCAAAAATAAAGGAGGCTACCTGGAGGCTCCGCTGATCGATACAACGAAAAGGCCTTGATTACTGTGATGGATAAGCGAATTGTATTTCTCTTCATATTCCTGGTATGTTGCTGCTTGCGCACGTTTGCACAAAGGCCAGTGGAAATTACGCCGGCAACCGATACGGTGCAGGTGGTGGACATTCTTCATGCTGACCGCCTCGGGTTTTCCAAACGCGATACCGCCAACATTGTACAGTATGCGGCCGGAAAAGTGGCAGCACGCCAGGGCACTACGCTTTTTTATTCCGATAGCGCGGTGCTGAATGAAAAGGTACGCATCTTCGAAGCCTTCGGCAACGTGCACATCAATGATAACGACAGCACACATACGTACTCTCAGTACCTGAGGTATTATTTTGATAAGAAATTCGCCATCCTTCAGAAGAATGTGCGACTCACCGATGGCAAAAGCGTGCTCACTACCCAGGAGCTTGAATACGATCTCAATCAAAAAGTGGGCATTTATAAAAAGGGCGGTAAGGTGGCGAATGGTGAATCGGTGCTTACCAGTACCGAAGGCACTTATTACGATGACCTGAAAGATGTTTTCTTCCGCAAGAACGTGGTGCTGGTTGATCCGAAGTATAAGCTGTATGCAGACTCCTTATTGTACAACACGGAATCAGAGATCGCGACATTCATCGGCCCTACCACAATCATCGACAGTAGCGGAAGGAAGATTGTTACCAGCGAAGGCTTTTACGATACCAAAAACAGGATAGCGAACTTTTTGGGCCGCCCGGTGATCCGCGACCCGAAGAACAGGACATACATTACCGGCAACGAATTATTCACCGATGATAAAACCGGCATCAGCACTGTAAGAGGCAATGGCGTGTACATCGATTCGGCGCAAGGTGTTTCGATGATCGCCAATTCCATGATACACGACCGCAATAACAATACGCTGCTGGCCACCATGAACCCCCTCATGATCATCAAGCAGGAGGATGATTCCATTTACGTTACCGCCGACACACTTTTTTCCGGGCCGTTGAAAGATAGCCTCGGCATCGATTCGGCCATGGCAAAAGATACTTTGAGAGGTGTGAACGTGGTAAAGAATAATGAAGACACGGTGATACGGTTCTTCCAGGGATATCACAATGTGCGCATATTCTCAGATTCGCTGCAGGCTGTGTCCGATAGCTTGTATTGGTCCGGCCGCGACTCCATATTCAGGCTCTTCCGCGATCCCATCGTATGGGCCAATCAAAACCAGATCACCGGCGATACGATTTACCTGTATACTAAGAATAAAAAAGCAGAGCGGTTATATGTTTTTGAGAATGGAATGGTGGTGAGCAAGAGCGATAACAACCTGTACAACCAGATACGCGGCAACACGCTCAACGGTTATTTTAAAGACGGCGTGATGGATTTTATGAAGGCGAAGGGTAACGCCGAAAGCATTTATTATATCAGGGATGAGGACAGCGCATACATTGGTGTAAACCGTTCCACCGCCGATGTAATAGACATGTTCTTTAAAGATAAGGAACTGAACAGGGTGGTTTACCGGAACGAAGTGCAGGGCACTACCATTCCTTTCCGGCAGATCAATTTCGATGAAATGCGGTTGCGCAATTTCAAATGGCTCGACGACAGAAGACCAAAATCAAAGTTTGAATTATTTGGAAATTGATGTGCATCTAACCCCTACCCTTAGCCTGAGTTTGCTATGTTTGCTATAATTCTCTGTTAAAACCCCCTTGACCCGAAATCCTCTGGCATTATTTTCGTTTTCATCGTATAAACTATAGCTATGATGCGCACATCACTGACCCTTTTCATTTTTGTACTCGCTTCAGTATTCTACACAGCAACGGCCCAGGACTATAAGGTTGCCGTGGGTGTACGATTGAGCAATGCAACTCCTACGCTCAGCAATGCCATTACGGTTAAATACCACATGAATCAGCGCAGCGCGCTGGAAGGGATCATTTCCTTTGGTAGCCGGTTTGGTCTCGGCGGCTTGTACGAAGTGCATAACATGACCACGGTGCAAGGATTGAACTGGTTTTATGGAGGTGGCGTATATGTAGGCTTTGAAAACGAGGATACTTATCTGGGACCTACAGGCATTATCGGGCTGGACTATAAATTCCCCAATATCCCGCTCAATCTTTCACTGGATTGGAAGCCGGAACTTGATTTTATTCCTGCCATCAATTTTGTTCCCGACGCGTTTGGGTTTTCAGCCCGGTTTACGTTTTAGTGCCTGATAGACTTGAATATCGGCAAGAACCCGCATGGGGGAAACGGTTATCAGCGAATTAGTTAACGGAAAATCAAATATTTAGCAATCGGTTATTGCTACCCTGCGCACTTTTTTTTCCAGTTTTTGCAGTTTTTTGCAGGAATTTACTTTATTTTGGCTTGTAACCGATTCTTGCCAATGCTAAAAAAGGAACGACAGGCCTTTATACTACACCAGGTCAATCTGCATAATAAGGTATTGTCCTCGACCCTGAGTCACGAGATCAACGTTTCGGAAGACACTATCAGGCGCGATCTGCAGGAACTTGCCGATGAAGGCAAGGTTATTAAAGTACATGGAGGCGCACTGTCTCATTCTTTCAACCAGATATACTATCCTTCCCATAACGTTTATTCTCACACCCACAAAAAGACCATAGCTCAAAAAGCAGCAAGCCTTATCAAGGATAATATGTTCGTGCTCACCAGCGGCGGTACTACTATTATCGAGCTGGCCAGGGCGCTACCCCCTGCCCTGAGGGCCACTTTTATTTCGGGCAGCATCCCGGCCGTGGTGGAATATATGCACCATCCTAATATCGACGTGATCCTGATCGGCGATAAGGTGTCCAAGAATTCCAAGATCACTGTAGGTGGCGAAGCCATTGCGCGCATTAAACAAATCAAGGCCGACCTGTGTTTCCTGGGCATCAATGCCATTGACCTGGAACACGGTATTACGGACAGCGATTGGGATGTAGTGCAAATTAAAAAGGCAATGATAGAGTCGGCCAAACAGGTGATCTGCCTTACCATCGCTGAAAAGATCAATTCCATTCAACCTATCCAGATTTCGGGCATCGACAAAATGGACATGCTGATAACAGAGCTGCCCCCGGACGATCCTATGCTTGAACCATATACCCGAAGAGGTATTAAAGTGATGTGATCAATACCCTGAACCGCATTGGAAATAAAAAGGATAAGTATACAGCAACTTTTAAATAACAGTTGTCTTTATAACGATTTTACAGGACTAAAATTAAAAAACTGCTATGCGAAAACTTTTACGACTGCTTGCGGCGGCATTGCTGTTGCTAGGGCAATCTCCGCTTTTTGCACAGGAGCGGGAAGTCAATGGCACTGTTCTGAACAATGCCGATAATACTCCCATCCCGGGCGTTACAGTTACCAACCAAAATACCAATCAAAGGGTGCAGACTAACCAGAATGGTTATTTCAGCATCAGGGCCCAGAATGGCCATGTACTCGTTTTTACTTCTGTGGGCTTTAGCAGGGCAACCGCAACCGTTACCGGCGATAACCTGATATCGGTGCGCATGAGTGTGAGCGCTGGTGAACTAAACTCGGTGGAAGTTACAGCGCTCGGTATCAGCCGCAGCCGGAAATCGCTGGGTTATGCTACGCAACAGGTAAAAGGCGAGGACATTGCCAACTCACAACGGGATAATGTGATCACTGCACTTGCGGGCCGCGTTGCCGGCGTTACCGTTACCACTACCACAGGACTGCCAGGAGCTTCATCGGCCATCCTGCTGAGAGGCGCGGTATCGATGGATGGCAACAATCAACCCCTGATCGTTATAGACAACCTGCCTGTAGACAACTCCACTTTTATACAGGGCAACCTGGTGTCTGACGGTCCTAACCGTAATAACGACTATTCCAACAGGCTGCTGGACCTTAATCCCAACGATATTGAAAGCATCAACGTGCTGAAGGGTCCCGAGGCAACGGCGCTGTATGGAAACGCTGGCGCATCTGGAGCGCTTATCATCACTACTAAAAAAGCAAAAGCAGGGCGGTCATCCATTGCATATGACAATGCGTTCCGCCTTGAAAAGATCACCCGCTTTCCCGAAATCCAGCAAGTATATGGCCGTGGCGTAGCAGGTGTAAGAGATCCGCTGAGCAGGGTTTTTCTTGGTCCTAAATACGCGGACACTTCTACAATCTACAATAACATAGAAACCTTCTTCAAGACCGGCTTTACACAAAAACACAATCTTTCAGTAGAAGCGGGTTCAGAGAAAGTGACCTACCGCTTGTCTACAAATATTCTCGACCAGGAGGGCATTGTACCGCAAACAGCCTACAACAGGTTTTCGATACGGCTCACCGGCAACGCGATCATCTCTCCGAAAATAGACATCTCCACATCATTGAACTATGTTACTTCGCGCACCAGGAAGGCAACCAAGGGGCAATTCGGTTTCCTGCTTAGCCTGCTCACCTGGCCCAGCGACGATGATGTAACAAGATATCTCAACCCCAATGGATCGCGCAGGGAGATTAGTGAAGGATCTACAACAGAGATAGATAATCCATTCTGGGATGTAAATAGAAACAAGAGCGAAGACAAGAATGAACGCCTGATAGGAGGAACAACGCTGACCTATAAACCAACTAAATGGCTTACGCTTAGGTCTGCGTTGGGCGTTGACCAATACTCAACTGTAGGATTCACGTTCATTCATCCTGAATCGAGGAACGGTATCGCAGCCAACGGTAACATTGAAACATTTACCGAGAACAGCAAATTGTACAGCGGCCAGTTTACCAGCATCATTACAAAAAACATCAATGATTTCTCCAATCAACTGGTTGCCGGTTTTGCTTTCGACCAGCGCGAATATGAAGTGAATGCCATCAGGGGTGAAAGGTTTTATATTCCAGATTACGTGAGCATCAACAATACAGACCCCACTACCCAACGCACCAAGAGCACATTGAACAGGGTGCGCAATGTGGGTTGGTTCGCGCAGGTACAGACGGGCTATAAAGACATCCTTTTCATAACCTTGTCTGGCCGCTACGATGGTGCGTCAACGTTAGTAAAGCCGGGCTTTACGCTCGACGACAGGACAAGGGATGCCTTCTTCTTCTACCCTGCCGGAAGTCTTAGCTTCAACTTTACAGAGCTGGGCATGTTCAAAGGCATCGGTTATATCGATTATGGAAAATTGCGCTTCTCTATCGGTAAAACCGGTAAAACAGCCAAAACGCCTTATGTGACCGCGTCAAGATATGTTCCCGTGCAAACTACCGGCGGTGGATTTGCCCTGAGCGTATTTGCAGGAAATCCTGAGTTGACACCAGAGTTTACCGAGAACTATGAGATCGGCGGTGAAATGAAGTTCTTCAAGAATCGTTTAGGCATAGATGTGGCAGTGTATAAAATGAGGAGCATCAACCAGGTGGTTGCTCCACGCCTTAGCTACGCAACCGGGGCAATTTTGAAATGGCTGAACGGCGGCACCGTAGAAAATAAAGGCATCGAGATCATGCTTACCGGTACGCCGATCAAAACAAAGAATACTAACTGGGACATTACGCTGAACTTCGACCGTAACAGGAACAAGATCACAAAGATGCCCGCTGATCTTCCCATATTCTACATTTCAGATTACGACATTCTTCCATTCGGCGGTGTTAAGGCTTTCTACCGCGTGGGAGGTTCTCTGTCGGCCCTGGGTGTTGAAGCCAGTGGCGCCACCAGCTTCCTGAGGAACAAAGATGGCAAGCTGCTCATCAATCCATCCAATGGCTTGCCAGTAAGGGATACCGTTCCAACGCTGCTGGGCGAAAGGTTGCCTGATTTTAAAATGGGATTCATCAATAACCTTCGTTATAAGAACTGGTCGCTCAGCATGAACTTCGATATCCGCGTGGGCGGCGATGTGTTCAACGGCAACGACCTTGCGCTAAACAATATCGGGCTTAGCAAACGCACGCTCGACAGGGAAACGCCCCGCGTGATAGAAGGCGTACTGAGAGATGGTTTGGAAAACACGGCCAATCCTACTCCCAACACCATCATTATCACCCCGTATTTCCAGAACGGCTATTACAACAATATTTATAACATCGAAGATTATTTTGAAAGGGATATCAACTGGGTGAGGCTACGTGATGTGACACTGTCTTATAATTTCTCATCGCTCATCACGAAACGCCAGAAATTGATCAAATCCGGCTCCATCTTCGTAACAGGCACCGACGTATTCATGCTTACCAATTATACGGGTGTAGATCCCAACGTAAGCGCATTGAATGCTTCGGCGGGAGGTTATGGCGGACAAGGATTCGATTATGGTGCGTTGGCTTTGCCGGTAGGAATCAATTTCGGACTCAGGTTAGGTTTCTAATTTTTAAAAATCATGGACATGAAAAAATATTCGCTTCTTTTTATACTGGTTGTGATCATGGTGGCGCCCGCCTGTAAAAAGTACCTGGATGTAAATGAAGATCCGCGTACGCCGCAGCTTACGACGGGCGAAACGCTGCTGCCGCATATTCAATCGTACATGGGCTTTGCACTAGGCCTCGACGCACGGTATGTAGGCAAATACGTACAGTACTGGGTGAACAATGCAGCCAATGACGCTTTCGAAGGACATGGAAATCCGTTTCCGCAAGGCGCTGAAATGTGGACCATGCACTACACCAAGCTGGGTTTGGCCATAGACCAGATGTTATTCGACGCCATATCCAAGGAGAAATGGTATTATGCCGGCATAGCAAAGGCGTTGAGGGCATGGAGCTGGCAGCTTTGCACAGACCATTTCGGTGAAATGATCCTGCACCAGGCATGGCAACCCGACCGCTATATTTTTGATTATGATCCGCAGGAAGATATTTATAAAGAGGTCGAAAAGCTCTGCAACGAGGCCCTTGAATATTTCGGCCGCGAATCTGCAAAGGGTATCGCCGCTAACAGCGACTTTATGTTCAAAGGCGATAAAGACAAATGGGTGAAGTTCGTATATGGCGTTCTCGCTATCAATGCCAATCATTTGTCCAATAAAAGCACCTACAACCCCGCAAAGGTTATTGAGTATGCAGATAAGGCAATGGCAAGCAATGCGGACGATGCGCGCATACAGTACAACGGTACCGTTGGCGGAAGCGCCACTACATCGGATGCCTTTGTGCTGGGACCAAGGAGGGGGAACATTACTTCGCTGGCTTACGTGCAATCAACTACCATCCTGAACATGCTTACAGGATTGCCGCGTGGTGTGAGCGTTGTAGACCCGCGCATTGCCAATATGTTGCAAAAAAGCCCCGATGGAAACTATTACGGCGCAACGCCTACCAATGGAGATCCAAACGGCGCTGTAGGAAACAACAAGCGTGTGCCCGCAGTTATAGGCGGTTATGCGGCACCGTGGCCGGGCCGGTACCTGTTCAGGGATACTATTATGTTTCCCATTATGACGTATGCACAAATGCAATTCATAAAAGCGGAAGCGGCCTTCAAGAGCAACCAGACAGGCGTGGCATTTACCGCTTATCGAAACGGTATCGATAAGAGCATTGATTTCGTAAGCGCGCTTGGACCCACCGCTATCACGCCGGCGCAAAAGACCGCCTTTCTCAACAGCGCAGCCGTCGCGCAAACGGCGGCAGATCTTAAGCTTTCCGATATCATGACCCAGAAATACGTTGCGTTGTGGGGCTGGGGATTTGAAGAAACCTGGGCCGATATGAGAAGGTATCACTACGATACTACTATTTATAAAGGATATCTTATTCCCGATCCCAGTAAGCTGAGCGTCGCCAACAACGGAAAGCTCGCATACCGGTTCAGGCCTCAGAATACCGAGTTCCTGTACAACCTGGACGCGCTGACCAAGCTGGGCGCTACCAATGCCGATTATCATACTTACGAAATGTGGTTTTCTAAACAATAAATAATTCAAGATGAAAAAAATATTCTTCTTTGCTTTCATAACGGCGCTGATGGCCTGCGAAAAGGAATATGATTCCATTTACACCTTCCCTCCTTCCGAGGGAAAGGCGAATGTGAAGTTCATACACGCTTTGCCCAATGTTTTTCCTGCAACTTCCACCACGGCGCAGGCCGGCCTGCAGGTGTACCTGAATGATGTAAAGGTTACAGGTAATAACATCACGTACGGAGGCGGCGTGTTTCCTGGCCTCGAGTATGCGCAGGTGCCCGCCGGCAACCTTACATTAAAGGCAGTAGTACCCGCAACCGCTACTGCTCCCGAGGTGGTAGCCGTTACAGGACCGGTGGAGTTTACAGCAGGCAAAACCTACTCGGTTTTCCTGGCCGACACACTTCCAACTCCTACTATTTTCAGGATCGAGGAAGATTTTGCACCGCAGGCTGACTCGGGAAAATATTTCGTAAGACTGGTTAACCTAACGCCTAAAAGTGGGGCTTATGATTTATATGGTATTACCGATGCAACGATCGTAATACCCAATGTTGCATATAAAACTGCCACCCCCTTTGTACAGGTGCAAGTTGGTTCAGGCGCGCGGCAATTCACCATTAGAAAAGTTGGTTCTAACGTCAACATCGGAACGCCGGTTTCTATTACCCCTGTTGCCGGAAGGATGTATACAATTTTCAGCTACGGCATTGACGGAGGTACTGGCGCACGTATTCCGAGGCTTGCGTTTTTCACGTCGAGGTTCCAGAAGTAGTTCCGCATGCAGTCAATATACAAAAGCCGAAACTTACTGTTCCGGCTTTTTTATTACACCTAATGAAAGAAGAAATACGCCAGCATGATCGACGCGATGATTCCCGCAAGATCGGCCAGGAGGGCGGCGGGAACTGCGTAACGGGTGCGCTTAATGCCTACTGATCCGAAATACAAAGCTACGATATAGAACGTGGTATCGGCCGTGCCGTTGAATATACAAGCCAGTTGCCCCACAAATGAATCAGGCCCGTGTGGACCCTGGATGATCTCGATCATCATGCCCCTGGCCCCGCTTCCACTCAATGGTTTCATTAATGCCACCGGCAATGCGGGCACAAAATCGGTATTGAATCCCAGCGCGGCAAAGAACCAGCTGATGCCCTGCAGCACATAATCGAACACGCCGCTGGTGCGGAATACGCTGATGGCAACCAGCATGGCCACCAGGTAAGGAATGATCTTGACCGCAATTTCAAATCCCTGTTTCGCTCCTTCTATAAAACTGCCGAATACGTCTATTTTCTTTCGCAGTGCGCCAAGGATGAACACAAAAAATATCAGCAGGATGATGCCATTGCTGAATATCCTCGAAAAGTGCCCCACCCCTTCCTTGGTCATGTAGTTCTTGAAATAAAATATCATCAATGCCAGCAGCAAGGTGATGCCGCCGATCCATAGCATGATCACGGGTTGAAACAGGTTGATGCGCTGCTTGATGGCTACCACCATCATGGCTACTACGGTAGCCACAAAAGTGGCGATCATACAGGGAATAAAAATGCTGGTAGGATCTTTGGACCCCGCGATGATGCGCTGCGCTATGATGCTCACCGGTATCAGCGTTAATCCCGATGCATGCAGCACCATGAACATGATCTGGGGATTGGAAGCGGTTTCTTTGTCGGGGTTTACGTCCTGCAGGCTCTGCATGGCCTTTAAACCGAAGGGCGTTGCCGCATTGTCGAGCCCCAGCAGGTTGGCGGAGAAATTCATCATCATGTGTCCCATTGCCGGGTGATTTTTCGGCAGGTCGGGGAACAGCCTGGCAAAGAAGGGCCCTACTATGCGCGCCAGGAAACCGATAGCGCCTGCGCGTTCTCCCACGTTCATGATGCCCAGGAACAGGCTCATGACGCCTATCAACCCAATGGCCACCTCCACACTGGTATTGGCAGTGGCAAATATGCCGTCTACTATCGTCTTGAATATTTCGGTATTTCCGAAGAACGTAAGCTTGATGAGGGCTGCAATAAATCCGAGGACAAAGAAGGATATCCAAATGATATTAAGCGCCATTGAGGTGTTGTTAAGGAGTGAAAGTAAGGAATTAGTTCAAAAATGTGATGCGATCAAACCGTCCGGCCCCGATATGGTGAAAAAGCGACAAGCGGTGTTAATTTTCCGACCTTTCAACTTGCAAACCGACCTTCCATCTAAATACCACCATGCGGGGTTGCAGCCACATCTATATTTAAATCAAATAACCTTCTATGCGTTACTTCCTGCCGGCGATTTTGGTATGCTGCAGCCTGGTTTCACTGGCTCAATTTAAAAACGACAATGTACTTTTTAAAACAGTGAGTATCGAAGACCTGTGCGCTCAGTTGAAAGCAACGCCCAATGCCGTGTTGCTGGATGTACGTTCCAAGGGAGAGTATGAGGATACCTCTACTTTTACCAACCTGAATATCGGCAGGCTGAAGAAAGCCATTCATCTCGACATTAATGAAATGCCCACGCGCTGGCGTGAACTGACACCGTATAAAGACCGCCCCTTGTATGTAATGTGTTCGCACAGCCAGCGCAGCCGCCGCGTGTCGAAGATGCTGGCCGATAGCGGATTTACCAATATCATCAATGTAAACGGAGGACTTAGCACCTACAATATTTTGTCATCGGCCCAGGCATTGTGCAAGGACCAGTTGTATGAAACCAATAACAGTTATAAACTGGTATCGCCCCTGGACCTCTGCAATTTTGTGTCGGCCAATAAAGATGTTTTTGTGCTCGATGTAAGAAGCGACTCTGCATATCGAGGCATTGCGTCAGATGAAAGACAGAATGCGCCTGGAAAGTTGAAGGCCGCGGTCAATATCCCGATGGCCTCACTGAGTGGCTCGCTTGCATCGGTGCCGGCCAGTAAGAAAATATTGATCGTGGATGATTTCGGCAATGAATCGCCAAAGGCGGCGCGCTTGCTGGTGGAGAAAGGATACAAAGATGTGCATGTGCTGTTCAATGGCATGGACCTGCTCACCGGCAGGAGCCGCGCCGAAATCCCGTGTTCCGGCAACCTGGTAAATAAATTAGTGCGCTACCAGGTAATGGCCGCGGATGAGTTCGATGCGCTCGTTCGAAAAGACAAGAACATTACCATCGTCGATGTACGGCCCGCGGAGGAATTTACAAATCAGTCCAAGACAGCCTGGCGCAACATCGGGCAAATCAATAATGCAGTAAACATTCCGTGGGCAGAATTTGAAAAGCGTTCCGGCGAACTCGGGGCCGCAAAGGGCAAGCCTGTAATATTGTATCATTTCAGCAGCGCCACCGATGCTTTCAAAGCAGCCAAACATCTATCCGACCAGGGATTTCAGAAAGTATATGTATTAGCGGGCGGGCTGTTCAACCTTCGCTGGCAGGCTGCCAATCTTAAAGGCCGTTCGCAATTTAAGGACCACGTGGTAAATGTTCCTGCTGAAAATCTTTGAGCGGTTTTATCGATTATTAATTATTAGTTATTTGAGGTTCTGGGTTTTCTGACAATAACCGGGTATTAGTCAATCAAATAATCAATAATTAATAATCAATAATCAAAATGCATACTTTTGCGCGCTCAAAACACCGATAAATGGCTTTACAGGCAGGTATAGTGGGTTTGCCGAACGTTGGAAAATCTACCCTCTTCAATGCGCTTAGCAATGCAAAGGCCCAGGCGGCCAACTTCCCTTTTTGTACCATCGAGCCCAATGTGGGCGTAATCACGGTTCCGGATAACAGGCTGATAGAGCTTGAAAAGCTTGTGAAGCCCCAGCGCGTGGTGCCTACCACCGTGGAGATTGTAGACATCGCAGGCCTGGTAAAGGGTGCCAGCAAGGGCGAGGGATTGGGCAACCAGTTCCTGGGCAACATCAGGAATACAGACGCCATCATTCATGTGCTGCGCTGTTTTGAAGACGAGAACGTCATTCATGTCGATGGCAGCGTAAACCCGGTGCGGGATAAAGAGATCATCGATATAGAGCTGCAATTAAAAGACCTCGATACGGTAGAAAAGAAAATTGCAAAGATCGAGAAGCAGGCCCGCGCTAATGAAAAAGACGCGGCACGCGGATTGGAAATATTACAGGGCTTGAAAAAGCACCTGGAACAGGGACAGAACGCAAGGTCGTTCGCTGTATCCGATGAAGAAAGGGAAAAGCACGTGGCCGACATGTTCCTCCTCACTGTAAAACCGGTGATATACGTGTGTAATGTAGATGAAAAATCTGTTGTCAGCGGCAATGCGCATACCAGGGCGATACAGGAAAAAGTGAAGGGCGAAAGTGCAGGCATCCTATTCATCAGCGCCGCCATTGAAAGCGAAATTGCGACGCTGGAAAGCTTTGAAGAAAGACAATTATTCTTAGAAGACCTTGGCCTGCACGAATCAGGCGTAAGCAGGTTGATCACTGCTACTTATCAATTACTGAACCTGGCCACTTATTTTACTGCCGGCGAAAAGGAAGTGCGTGCCTGGACCATCACCAAAGGCATGTCGGCGCCGCAAGCCGCCGGCGTTATACATACCGATTTTGAAAAAGGCTTTATCCGCGCCGAAGTTATCAAGTACGATGATTTCATTAAGTATGGTTCAGAAGCTGCGTGCAGGGATGCGGGTAAGCTGGCCGTGCAAGGCAAAGATTATATCGTGGAAGATGGGGATGTCATGCACTTCCGGTTCAATGTATAATACGGATACGCTTCAATTATAAAATGAAGAAGGCTCCCGATGGGAGCCTTCGTTCTTACTAACCGCATAATGTCTTTCTAGAATACATTGTATCCAAAGCTTATGTAGTACAGTCCGCCGATCTCGGGGTTGCCGAAGGCAGTTTTGTAGTATTTATTGAAAATGTTGGAACCACCCAGTTTTACCAGGGAGCGGCTGGCTGGGAACTTATAGCTTACCTGTGCGTCAACCGTAGTGAAGCCGTCGACAGTGCCTTGCCTGAAATCGCTCTGGTAGAAGAACTCGTCCTGCTTTCTTAGCGTAATGTTGAAGCCGAACCTGTTCTGGTAACCGAAGCCTGAGTTGCCCAGGCTGATGTTGAAGCGGTAAGAAGGCACGTTGAAGAATGCAACGAAACCGGAATCAACATCGGTAATGCGGTCTGCTGTAAGGTTGGTGCTGATGGTGAAACTTCTGGGTAGTAACCAGTCCACGCCAATGCCATAGCCGTATGTCGTAACCTTATTGGTGCTATTTATCGCTACAGAAAAAACAGTACGGGTTGCCGAATTGTACACTTGTGTAGGAACTGCAGGGTTAAACGGTTGCATTACAGTTGCTCGTCCTAAGAAATTCTCATATTTTCCATAATAGCCATAAATGTCCACCAGTATTTTTTTGCCAAATAACCCTTTATAACCAGCTTCGAATGAGCGCATTGTTTCTGGCTTATACTCGGGGAAATTCGCCTTCTTCAACAGTGCCGGATTGCCAAGCAACACGCTTTCAAATGTATAAGGGGTATTGGTGTCGAACTTATAGAAGCTCCTTAATTCAGGTAACCCACCTATAAGGATAGTGCCGCCCCCGATCTCGAGGTTGATCCACTGGTTCTGCGTAGTGGGGAAGCGGTAGGCAGTTTGATAAGAAGCCCTGATGTTATGGTTTTCCACCACTTTAACCACAGCGGTAAAGCGCGGTGTGAACCGCCCGGGGAAGTTTTCGTTGTAGTCGTAACGGCCTGCAGCGGTCAGTTTCAGGCGGTCGCGGAACAAGCTGCGCGATATCTGTGCATAAGCGCCCAGTTCATTGATACTTATTGGACCGGTGCTGTCCGCGAACAAAGTCCCCTTAGAATCGAGCACGTATTGTTTCCAGTTTCCGCCCACGATGAGATCAACTATCTTGAGCCTGTTACCGAAATTGTATTGCCCCTCTACCATGTATAGGTCAGACCTGTCGAGGAAGAGGCCACCTTGCGGAATAGGTATTTTTCTTACCTGGTCGAACAGTTGACGGAATTGCGTACTGCCGGCTACTGGCCTGCCCTGATCGGCTGTAGCTCTGCCTGCCTGGTGCGCATTGAAAAGGTCGCCTCCATTCTGGAAACCGGTCAGCAGGAAAGCACCGGTATATTGTGGATACCAGCTGCCTGGAAGGTTGGCGAAGTTTACGCTGGGCTTCCATGCTTCGTTGAAGAGGCGGGTGGTAACGGTGGCGTTATACGACTCACCGGAATTTTCTTGGGTGGTATATGCGCGCAGGAACCAGTCGCGGTGCTTGAACTCCAGCTTATACTGTCCCATTTTCAGGTCTTTCAGCGAATACCGGTCACTTCCGGTATAGACCGTATTGCCTGTGCCCCAGTTTGCCGTGAGCGATGCTTCGATATTTTCTGTAAGCTTATAATATATGCCTCCATTCAGCCTGAAATTAATCGTATTGTTATTTACCACATCCGACTCCAGGTATCCTGTGCGGGAAACTGCTTGGGGGTTTGCCATCAGAGACGCTACATATGCGTCGAAGGCGGGTTGCGCGGCGGCAGGTATGCTGGGCCTGATTTGCGCGGCTACGCTTGGAATGAGCAGCCGAAGGTCCACGCTGGTCTCATCGCCATAGATGTTCACTCCATCGTAGTTGGGATCGGTTCTGCGGGTGCCTGGCTTAACGGTGGCGCCAATGCCCCTGGCCGGATCTCCTACTAAATAGTTGGAAGAATCCAGGGCTATCCAATCTTTTGCATGGATCAGTTGCGCGCCAATCTTAAAGGCCAATCTTTCCGATGCCTTATGCCCCCAGCGTACTGCCCAGTCATAATAGGGCGACGGGTTATTGCGCTGCCGGCGGTCGGTATGCATAATACCTGTCTTAACCTGGAAACTAAGGCCCTGGTAACGGAAGGGGTCTTTGCTGTTAATGATGAGCGTACCGTTCATACCACCGGGGCCGTATAATGCTGAAGATGCGCCTGGGAGTAATTCCATGCTTTCTACATCCAGTTCAGTAGGCCCGATAACAGAACCAACGGAAAAATTAAGGCCGGGGGCCTGGTTATCCATTCCATCTACCAACTGGTTTAACCTGGCATTACCGCTGCTGTTGAAGCCGCGGGTGCTGGGTGTTGCATAGGTTAAGCTGGAATAAGTAAGGTCAACACCCTTGATATTTTTTAGAATGTCGTAATAAGTTGTTGCGGGCGAGTTCCTGATATTGGCGGAGCTCACGCGTTCGATGGACACGGGCGATTCCAGGATGCGCTCCGGCACGCGGCTGGCGGAAACAACCACCTCTACGCCCAGCGTAGAAGCGGGAGTAAGCTCAACATCCACCACCTGCCCTGCGCTTGTCACCTGCACTTCCTTCGATTCAAAACCAATGGAAGATACGATGATGGTAAAGGGAGGTTGCTGGTTGGTAACGAGCCTGAAATTTCCTTTGTCGTCTGTAAAAGTTCCTGCAGTGGAGCCTTTAACTGTTATTGATACGGCGGGAACTACATCTTTGGTGGAAGTATTGCGAACGTTTCCTGTAATAGTTACTGATTGTGCAACCGCAGCAAGTGAGCACACGGCCGAAAAAATAAAAGCAGCCAGGTAACGGTAGCTTTTTCTCATAATAGTAGTTTTTGGACGAAGTTTATGAGGCAAAATACAGATTAGGGCGTTTATGTAAAAATTTAATTTGTAAGACTTTCTGCACCGTATGTTGATATTTTCCGGGGCAGCCCGTTGTTGCGGTAAGTAACCTGCCAGTATATTCGCGAAATGAATGCAGGTACATTTCAGCTTCCGGGTCAAACCGGTTTTTACCGCGGCAAGGTTAGGGACGTATATTTTATCGGGGAACAATGGTTGGTAATGGTGGCGTCTGACCGCATTTCGGCCTTTGATGTAGTGCTGCCCCGCCCCATCCCCTACAAGGGCCAGGTGCTGAACCAGATCGCCGCTTACATGTTGCTGGCGACTGCAAATATATGTCCCAACTGGCTGCACGATGTACCGGCCCCCACCGTATCCATCGGAAAAAAATGCACGCCGTTTAAAATCGAAATGGTGGTGCGCGGCAATCTTACCGGCCATGCATGGCGCACGTACACCAGCGGCAAGCGCATGCTGTGCGGCGTAAAGCTTCCCGAAGGCATGAAGGAAAATGATTTCTTTCCCACACCCATCATCACTCCTTCTACCAAGGCCGCGGCAGGACATGATGAAGATATTTCGAGAGAAGAGATCATTCAACAGGGACTGGCCACCGAAGAAGAATGGAAGGTGCTGGAAAAATATGCATTGAAATTGTTCGAGAGAGGAAAAGAGATCGCTGCCAAAAGAGGATTGATATTGGTAGATACAAAATATGAATTCGGAAAGATCGGAGATATCATTTACCTGATGGACGAAGTGCACACGCCCGACTCCTCGCGCTATTTTTTTGCCGATGGATTCGAGGAAAGGCAGGCCGGTGGGCAACGCCAGCAGCAGCTTAGCAAGGAGTTCGTGCGAGAATGGCTGATTGCAAATGATTTTATGGGAAAAGAAGGGCAGAGCGTTCCCGCTATGAGCGATGAATGGGTGCAAACCATCTCCAACCGCTACATTCAATTGTACGAAAAAGTGATCGGCGAACCCTTCGAGCCCGAGCAATTGAACGAAGCTGAAATATATGAGCGCATTGCGGCATCGCTAAAGAGTTTATAGTTTACTCATCACAAACATAACCCCATGACACCGGATAGCGTTTTCAGCATCTGCAATACCATCGCGCTCATAGGATGGATCATCCTCATTGCACTTCCCGGTTGGTTCGCGGCCGATAAGTTCATCCTCGGCATCATCATTACCTTATTTGCATTGGTGTATGCCTGGATGCTGTTCAGCGATTTTAAATTCGCGGACGCTTCCAAATTCGGCAGCCTGCGCGGCGTAATGGAATTGTTCACCAATCCGGCACTGGTAACCGCGGGCTGGGTACATTACCTCGCATTCGATTTGCTGGCCGGGCTTTTTATCAGGAACAATGCGCGTAAGCACGGCATTGCGCATTGGATGGTGATTCCCTGCCTGCTGCTCACATTCATGTTCGGTCCCGTAGGCCTGCTGTTGTACCTGTTGATAAGATGGGCAGTTACCAAATATTATTTCGCCGATAATTTTTAAGTCATGAAAAGATTTCTCACCACGCTTCGCACCCGAAACCCGCTTTTGTATTACTTCGGTTGGCTGAATTTGTTGGGTGCGCTGGTTTGCGGGATCATGATTTTCGTGAACGACGTGCAGGTGCTGGGGATCAATGCATGGATAAAGCCGATGAAATTTTTCGTGTCTATCGCCATATTCAGTTGGACCATGGGCTGGTACCTTGCTTATCTTAAAAGGCCTGTTGCAGCCAATGCCTATTCGATAATGGTAATCCTTGTGCTGACCTTTGAAATGGCGGTGATTGTCTGGCAGGCCGCGAATGGCAGGCTTTCGCATTTTAATATCAGCACGCCACTGTATTCGTTGTTGTTTCAACTCATGGGCATCGCCATTACCATACTGGGGGTGTGGACGGCTTATATCTGTTATCTTTTTTTCAGGTTGAAAGCCATTGACCTTTCCCCTGCATACTTATGGGGAATAAGACTGGGAATACTGTTCTTTGTGATCTTTTCCTTCGAAGGCGCTATCATGGCCGCACAGTTGCGGCATACCGTAGGCGCGCCCGATGGCAGCCCCGGGCTGCCGGTAGTGAATTGGAGCCGCCAATATGGCGACCTGCGCATTGCGCATTTTGTAGGCATGCACGCCTTGCAGGTACTGCCGCTGGCCGGGTATTTCATTTTTCGAAGACTGCCGGGCCTTATATTATTCTCTGTGCTGTATTTTGCACTGGCATTAGGAATGACCATCATGGCATTGAAAGGAATACCACTGATACCGTGAGCCACAAACAGCGTCAACATGAAGAAACTTCTGATCATAGGTGCATCGGGCATGCTTGGCCAGCCTGTTACCCGGGAACTTGCGAAAGCTGGTTTTGAGCTGACCTTGCTTGCGCGGGACACGCAGAAAATGCGCGCAATCTTTCCTTCGGGCCGTATTGTAGAAGGAGATGTGCTGGACCCCATCAGCCTGGTGACCGCCATGGACGGGCAGGATGCAGTGTACATCAACCTGCAGGCGCCGCGCGGCACGTCAAAATCATATCCTCAGCCCGAACGCGAAGGAATCAATAATATCGTGGACGCGGCAACGTATGGCGGCATAAAAAGGATCGCATACCTGTCGTCGTTAGTGCAGCGCTACAATGGCACCGATGGATTTCATTGGTGGCTCTTCGATATGAAGAAGGACGCGGTGAAAAAAATAAAGTCCTCCGGTATCCCGTATACGATATTCTATGCCTCTACTTTCATGGAAAACTTGGATCAGTTGATGATGCGGGGCAAAAAGATATTACTGGCCGGCGAAAGCAAAGCCCCTATGTATTTTATCGCGGGCGAAGACTATGGCAGGCAGGTGGCGCGATCGTTTCAATTGCCGGGCGATGAAGGCAGGGAATACATCATCCAGGGAACCGAAGCATACAACTGGGACGATGCGGCCGGCATTTTCATCGATCATTATAAAAAACTTCCTTTAAAAACAATGAAGGCTCCCCTGCGCATGTTGAAGCTGGCCGGTTGGTTCAGCGGCAAGGCTCAATATGGGTATAAAATATGTATGGCAATGAATAATTATCCTGAAAAGTTCGAGGCTGAAAAAACATGGAACGAGCTGGGGAAGCCGTCCATTACCCTGGCCGAATATGCGCTCAGGGCCAGTGCTAATTAATGGATGCCTTGGGCAGCGTAAAAGAGAACACGCTTCCCTTTCCTTCTTCGCTGCTCACTTTCAGTTGTCCGCCGTTCTTCGTTAAAAATTCTTTGCACAGCATCAGGCCAAGGCCGGTGCCGCTTTCGTTAGCGGTGCCCTTGCTGGTATAATATTCATTGAACAGCTTCTGAAGGTTTTCTTCGCTGATGCCCACGCCTGAGTCCTTTACAGCTACCTGCGTCATGGTGCCGTTTTCTGTTACTTCTATGCAAACATTTCCATCTTCCGGGGTGAACTTGATAGCATTGGACAGCAGGTTGCGCAGCACCAGGTGCACCATGTCCTTATCGGCGTAGATGAGGGCGGAAGTTGTTCCTTCAGCGCTCACGTGAATGCGTTTGGCTTCCGCCTGCAGGCGCAGCAGCCCGCATACGTCGTCGATCAAAGCTGTTACGTCCAGCATTTGAGGATTAACGGTACTGGAACGCATCTGGTTCTTGGCCCACTGCAGCAGGTTTTCCATCAGTCCGGTGGTATAGTTCAGGTCATTGACCACATCGGGTATCAGGGCTTTTACTTCTTCGGCCGAGAGGTCGTATTGTTGTATGTTGCTGAAGAGGTTCCGCAATGCGTACATCGGCGTTTTAAGGTCGTGCGAGATAACCGAGAATAATTTGTTCTTAAGCGAGTTGAGCTCGGTGAGCTGAACGGTTTGTTGCTCGAGCAGCGCTGCCTTGTCGGCAATAACGGTCTTTTGTTTTTCTATCTCGAGGTTTACGCGGTGCAATTCGCGGTTTTTATTCAGTATGCTGAACTGGTAGCTGGTGTTTTCTTCTTTAATAAGATATAAACCATAAAAGATAAATACGATGGCCAATATCTGGTTGAACAAATAAAAGTACAGGCTGGCTGTCTCCAGTTGGTATTGGTAGTTCTTAAGCACTACGGCCAGCATGAAATAGCTGATCATGGACAGGGCAAGCGAGAACAGCATCTGATTGAGGCGCTGCAGGAAGAATACCGATAGGATGCCATACAGTATGAAGAACAATTCCACGCCCAGGTTGATGCCGCCAAGGTACACCAGGCTGGTGACAAAAGGTTGCAGGATAAAATACGCCATCATGGCGATCTCGTACTTGCGGTTGTGGTTCAGCAACAGCACCAGCATGCTGACGATACCGGGTAAAAATGCAACTATCCAGGATATCGTGGGTAATTTATCATCATCAAATATGCCCGCAATGGGTGCGATGATACCTGTTATCAGACCGAGGAAGATAAGCTGGTTGAACAATCCCAATTTTCGCTTTTCAAAATCGTCCAGGCTGTCTGCATATCCTATTGCGCGCACCCTTGCGTCGAGCCTCCATAACTGGCGTTTGGAATATGCGGGGATTTCGCGGTAATTGACGGTGCCTATTTTTTTGGCCAGCCCGATAGTGTTATGCATCGCGAGCCGCATGGTGCCGCTAAAACCCTGGGCGCGCAACCTGTTCAACAGCATTTTCGATCGGTGCATGAACACGGCAGTAAGATTTTTGAGACGGATGGATTTAATTTTTTCCTGGAAGCGAAGAAGTACTTGCAATAACAATTCAGTGAACCCAAGGGATTTGATCATTCCCTGGAATTGATTAAGACCTTGGATTAGGAATTTCATAGCGGTGCCATTAGGGTAAAGGAATACAGCGATTACCAATATAAGAAATAATTTTCAAGAACCAAGTAGCTGCGTCAAAAAGACGTATTTTGTAGGGTAAGGAACAAAAAATCGGTAACGATACGATCAAGATCAATAGCGGTGTCTGCTTTTCAATATGTTACACATGCATTTAGCAGTTATCGACATATGCATCCAAAGTATGCTGTATAACTTGTAGGGGACTGATGTGTACAAAAAATTTGCCAAAGTTTTTCATCATGAAGTGCTTCGCATTTATCACCAGCTCAATGCTTATGGCCAGTCTCGTTTCGGCACAACCGGCTCCCGCCAATGAATATTACCTGCTTATCGGAACGTATACTACCGGTAAAAGCGAGGGCATATATGTATACCGCTTCAATAGCGACAGCGGAAGTTTCCGCCATGTATCCACTGCAAAAGGTATCATCAATCCGTCGTACCTGGCAGTTGCAGGCAACCGCTATGTCTATTCTGTAAGCGAAGGAGACAGCGGCGGACAAATCGCCGCATTTCTATTCGAGAATGGGACGCTCACGCGCTTGAACGAACAACCTTCCGGGGGAATTGGTCCTTGTTACGTGGCGGTGGATGCAAAGCAACGGTGGGTGGCCGCCGGCAATTACACGAGCGGCAGCCTGGCCATATTACAAATATTACCCGATGGTTCATTGGGTGCGCCACTCAGCACCATCACGCACGATGGCAAAAGCGTAAACCCGCAACGGCAGGAAAAAGCGCACGTGCATGCCACAGTGTTTTCGCAGGACAATCGTTTTTTATTTGTTCCCGATTTAGGAATGGACAAAGTGATGGTGTATAACTTCAATGAGAAAACAGGGCAGTTGTTTCCTTACATGCCTCCGTTTGTAAGGACCACGCCCGGATCGGGGCCGCGCCATTTTGATTTTCACCCTTCGGGGAAATATGCATACCTGATGGAAGAAATGGCGGGAACTGTTTCCGTATTTAAGTATGATGGCAAGGGCAAGCTCTCCCCCATCCAGAATATTTCATCTCATCCCCCGGGCTTCAAGGGATTTATCAATTCTGCAGACATACATGTGTCGCCGGACGGGCGGTTCCTGTATGCATCCAACCGCGGTGAATCGAACACCATTGCCATTTTTTCCATCAATTCAAAAACAGGAAAACTAAAGCCGGAAGGCCATCAATCGACGTTAGGCATTAAGCCGCGCAATTTTAATTTCGATCCCACAGGAAATTTCTTACTGGTGGCTAACCAGGACAGCGACAACATCGTGATATTCAAGATCGATAAAAAAACAGGGTTGCTGACCGCCTTGCCGCAACAGATATCAGTGCCCAACCCGGTTTGCATTAAATGGGTGAAGGATTGAGTCATTAGGTCAATAAGTCATTGGGTCATTGGGCTCAAAATATCAGAATTGATGACCTAGTGACTTATTGACCCAATGACTTCCTGCGGGCTTTCGACTTATTAAACACATTTCTTCCTTTGTCAATGCCCTGCCTCAGCTTTTTTTGTTCTTCTTCAGGCAAATGAATAACGTCCTGGCATGCCGTACTGCAACAGCCTTCGTATTTGGCGGCGCAAGCCGCGCATTGGATGAACAATAAATGACAGCCTTCATTCACGCAGTTGGTATGCGTGTCCGCGGGCTGGCCGCACTGGTGGCAGCGCGCAATGATCTCCTCTCCTATCCTTTCGCCCAACCGGTCGTCGAACACGAAGTTCTTTCCAAGGAACTTATTAGGCAGTCCCTGCTCCTTTACGGTATTGGCATAATGAATGATGCCGCCTTCGAGGTGAAATACATTCTTAAACCCTTTGTGCAGCAGGTAAGCCGAAGCTTTTTCGCATCGGATGCCGCCGGTACAATACATAATGATGTTCTTGTCTTTGTTGTTCGCCAACATGTCGGCAGCCATCGGCAATTGTTCGCGGAAAGTATCGCTGGGCACTTCGATGGCGTTTTGAAAATGGCCTACTTCGTATTCGTAGTGGTTGCGCATGTCCACTACTATGGTGGAAGGATCGTCGGTAAGCTGGTTGAAGGCTTTTGCATCCACATATTTCCCTTTATTGCGCATGTCGAACGAGGGATCGTCTATGCCATCTGCTACGATCTTTTCCCGGACCTTTATTTTTAATACCCAGAAAGATTTTCCGTCATCGTCAACGGCAATGTTCAACCGGACATTATTCAATGGTTCCATGGAATGGAGATAATCGCTGAGCAATGGGAAATTACTTTCTGGCACACTGATCTGTGCATTGATGCCTTCATGCGCTACGTAAATGCGCCCGAATACCTTTAACTCATTCAGCTGTTTGTATAAAGCATCCCTGAATTGTTTGGGATCATCGATGGGGAAATACTGGTAAAACGAAATCGTGGTGCGGGGCTCCGTTTCCTGGTATAAACGCTCTTTCAGCTCCTTCTGGGAGACACGGTTGTGTAATACTGCCATTTTTTTGAAATTTTAAGGACGTATGCCTGACGAACAAAATTTCTAAACAGCGCAAAGATACGATTTTATGCGTAGTCATAGGGGGCGCAAGCCAGGTCATTGACCTACCAACTTTGCTATTGCCTGCCAATCCACATCCCGTATTACCTTTTCCAATAACTCCGCGTTGCATTCTATGCGTATTGCGACATGTTGCACGGTAAGCCGCGATGTTTTGACAGGAAAAGCACTCTCCACGTGCAGGGTTTGCGTTCCATCTCCGTGTTTGGTGAGTTTTGTTTTAGCATTTCCAAATACGATCAGGCAGGCGTCTACAGATTCTTCAGGACCGGGGCCTTTTTGCACATGGGATGCACGGGCGGCATAGGCCGCTCCCGGCACTTTGATAGGCTTTACATCGCCTTTGTAGATGTAGAGCTTCCCAAACTCGTTGTTTACATAGGTATTGATGCAGATATTGGTGGCACTCCTGACAATGTAATAATGAGCGGCAAATTTCTGGTACGCTGCGCCCGAAGCGTCGGATTTCATTTCATCCATCAATGCGGCGTACCGGGTAAAGTAATCTTTGTACGCCGCGGTCGTGGGGTTCATGTTCAACTCCAGGTAAAAATTGCCGGCATCGGCAAAGGCGGGGTCAAAAAATTGACGCTCTGTTCCACGGCCTATGTTTGTTATTTTTTTCAACTCGGAGTTGCTGTTGATGCTGACCGTCCAATCCTTATCGTTCCATTCGTTCATCAGCTTTGCAAAGGCCTGCCGGAACGCGGCCCTGATCTTTTGGTCCAGCTGCACCTCGCAGGGGGTGGCTGACCGGTTGTCCGCGCCAACGAATTGATCTATGGCGGTATTATCGCAGTCCGAGCCGGGGATCTTATCGCTGGACACCTTCGGTTGTGCTATGCCGTTAAAAGACACTAACAGGCATACTATGGTAGCTATCTTTTTCATATTTCATTTTATGTCCGGATGCCGGGTTACTTCAAAGCGGAATACTACTTCCGTGCCGTCGGAGCTCGGCGGGTTCCTTATGAACGTACCCGCTACCACACCCCTGATCTTTCCGCCGGGAGGGCCATATTCATAGATATAGATGACGCCTTGCATTGGCACGATGAGGCAATTGTCCGGGTCGTTGCAATCGCGGCAGGTAAAAATCTCAAACAGGTCCTGGCTGCCGCCAGGAGCTCCTATCATGACCTGTGTAGTATTCCTGACGTCGCCATTTACCACACCCGACTCCTCGCAAGCACATTCTTCAAAATCCCATTCATACACGCCGGGGCCTTTGCCGGCAAACGATATTTGCACGGTATACAGCTTCATGTCTTTGTCCATGCCCTGTGCAGTTATGAGCGTAGTGCCCCGGGAAATAAAGTACAAGCCTGTTAACGACATTGCCCTGTTGGCGTATTGTGAGTTGATCTGTTTGCTGAAGCATATCGGATCGTCCTCATCCTGCTGGAAGCTGAAACTGCAGGTGGTAATGCGGATGTTGCTGACCAGTACGATCTTTTGTCCCGATGCATCTGTAAAGCTCACGCTGATGGCCACCGGGTTGCGCGCAGGCACCGCCGACGGAGCTTTGTACGTATAAGTGCCCGGCACCAGCCCCGGTGTGAGCGTGCCCCATTGCGTTGCGCCTATTGCAGTCGAAGCATTGAGGGCCCACTGCAAATTGCGTTGCTCGGCGGCGCTGATCGGTTGTGATCGAGGGTTGCCCGCAAACACCTTGCGTACCTGCACCTGTATTTCCTCGCCGGTGCCTAAGCTTCCGGCCTTTGGGCTAAGGATGTATGTTCCGGGATCTGCTGTTGCAATGAATGCTGAAAGCAGGCAGAGAATGCAATAACTAACCCTGTAGTATATACGCATAATTATTTATTGACGGTGAATTCCACCCTGCGGTTATTGGCTTTGCTTTCGGGTGAATTGTTATCGTTCAAAGGTTTGCCTTCGCCATAGCCTTTCGCGGTAAGCCTGGATGTGTTGATGCCCATTTTCACCAATTCATTTCTTACGGCATCTGCGCGTTGCTGCGATAACTTCATGTTATAAGCGTCCTCACCGTCGGAGTCGGTATGGCCGCCCACTTCAAATTTAATGTCGGGTTTGTCGGTCATGATCTTTACGATCATGTTCAGGGTTCCCATGCTTTCGGGCCTGATCGTTGCTTTGTTTACATCAAAGGTGATGCCGTGGGTGATGATCTTGCCATCGGCAGTGAGCTTGTCCAGCATGTTCATGCCTCCTCCTTCGGCGATGCGCACATTTCTTATTCTTATCGGGGCGATACCGCCGAATTTCACTGAAACGGGCGTGAACTCAGCACTGGGGATCACCAGCACGCGATGCTGGTCCAGGTAGCATTTTAGCTGCCCATTTTTGAAAGCGATCGCTATATGGTGCCATTTGTTATAATATGCTTCCTGGCTTTCGCTGGGATATGTAGTGCCATTAAGGCCATTCTCGGGGAAATTGCTGGTGGTTTCCCCGTCCTTGCTGAAGCTGAGTATCTTGTCCTCCGAGTCGTCGGAAGGCGTGAAAAATACCGCGGCCCCGTAGTCGCTACCGGTTACGTAATAGTCAAATTCAATGGTGAAGGATTTACCGAGGTAAGCGGGCGACTTCATGCGCGGCGTCACTTTTGCATAGTTACCATCCGTTAATACGAATGAGGGCTCGCCATTGACCTTATTGATGACAGCCTGGCCGCTTACCAGCTTCCAGTGCGCTGGAAACTCTCCGTCTGCGTCGGCAGCGAAATTGTCTTCAAAAATGATCTTTTCGCCTGGTATGAAATCATAGTTCTGGTATGCCTTGAACGAGTTATTGTTGCTTGCAGGTGCAACCGTATCCTTATTCCTTACTCCGGTAGTTTGCGTGGATGCCTTACCGCTAGCAGCTTCACCGGCAGTTGGCTTGTCTGTTTTCCTGGCCGCGTCTTCTGCCTTCTCAAAACCTTTATCGATGGCGCGGTCGGTCTTTTCATCAGCTTTCTGCAGGGCTTTGTTCTTTATTTTATCCTTTATATTGATCTGTGCCTGCAATCCGGCGATGCAACAAAAAACTGTAATGAACAGCAAGAGCTTTTTCATACATACTGTTTAAGACATCAAAACTAGTTGTGCCGAAGGGTGGAGTCAATCACAAAAAAGTGTGAGATGATCTAGGATCGTCCATAAACTTTGTTCAATGCCTCTGTACGGCTTTGTACGTGGAGCTTTTCGTAAATATGCCGGGCGTGGCTGCGGACGGTTTCCATGCTGATGTTCATTTCAGCGGCTATTTCCTTATACCGCAATCCTTTCGACAGTGCTTTGAGGATTTGTTTCTCCTTGGGAGTGAGTATGGTTACTTCGTCGATGCTGTCCTTTTGCTGAAAGGATGCAATCACCTTGCGTGCGATCTGGCTGCTCATGGGAGAGCCGCCCTGGTGCACTTCGCGGATGGCATCTAGTATTTTATCCGGCGCAATTTTCTTTAACAGGTAACCCGAGGCGCCCGCCTTGAGTGATTCAAAAATATTCTCATCGTCTTCGTACACCGTGCTCATGATGAACTGAGTTGACAGGCACTGAGGCTTCAATCTTCTTACGCATTCAATGCCACTCATGCAGGGCAGTTGAATGTCCATCAATACCACGTCAGGTTGGGTAGATGGCAGTTGCTGCAGCGCTTCTTCGGCATTGGCATAGGTTTCACGGCATACAAAGCCCTCGCTGCTGTCGATCAGCAACCTGAGACCCTCGCGGATCTCCCGGATGTCTTCTACAATGGCAACGACTATCATGCAACGTTCAAATATATCTTTTCAGGAAATGAGCGTCAATCACAAAAAAGTGTTACATCAAAAAGTCAATGGGCCATTGAGTCATCAGGTCATTAGGGATACCTCGATGACTTATTGACTCAATGACTCAATGACCAACTGCGTAACCGTGCCCTTGCCCGGCTCTGAATTAATAACATACTGCCCTCCTATTTGTTCCATCCTGGTGCGCATATTGGCAAGGCCATTGGAAAAGGCAGGCACGCGGGCAACCTCGAAACCTTTGCCATCATCGGTCACCCGCAGCTCGATATGATTGCCATCCACCGCCAGTTCTACCTCTATGCATTTGCCATTAGCATGCTTTGCAATGTTGTTGAACGTTTCCTTCATCACCAGGAAAATATTACGCCTCACCTCTTCAGATAGCTTCAACGCGGGCACGGACACGGGATATTGAAACTGCACATTGGCATCAAATGGCTCGAAGAACTTCAGCGCATATTCGCGGATGTAGGCGGCGAGGCTGTCGAGCGAATCATTCCTGGGATTCAACACCCAGATAATGTCCTGGAGATTATCTACCAGCTCGCGGGACGAGCTGGAAATGTTTTCCAGTTGACGCACCGCGTTTTCGGGATCGGTCAATTGTTTCTTCGCCACCTCGCTCAGTATAGCGATCTTGGTAAGGCCACTGCCAAGGTCGTCATGCATATCGCTGGCGATGCGGCTGCGCTCTTTTTCAACCGCCTGTTCTTTTTCCAATACCAATATCCTTTCTCTTAGGTTGCGTTGCGAAATGTAACGTACCGCCAATACCAATATGCTGCCTGCAACCAACACAGCCAGCGATAGGAACCACCATGTTCTCCAGAACGGCGGCGCAATGCTGAGCGCAATAACATATTCCTCGCTCCAGTTGCCGGCATAATTGGCTGCCTTCACCCGGAGCCTGTAATTACCGGGACCGAGGTTGGCATAGGAAGCAAAATTCTTATTCGTAACAGTCCAGTTGGCATCCACGCCTTCCAATTGATAAGCATACTGGTTTTGATCGGCCTTGGTATAATGGATACCGGCAAACTCCACGAATAATTTGTTTTGAAAATGCCGCAGTTCCATCGACCGCACCGGTTCGCCGAACTGCCAGGAACTATCGTTTACCTGTACCTTGGTAATGAATATCCGTGGCGGGGGCACAGGATTGTCGAGCTGCCTGTAGTTAAACTGAAGTATTTGGCTGGTTTGCCCGATGATCACTTCACCGGGTTTGAACGAGCGTACGATTTGCATGCCCTTCTCGGCTTTCAAGCCATCATCGGCGCCAAACAGTGTAAAGCGTTTCGTGCTCAGGTTATAGTGCACCAGGTGCTCTGTAGTAAGGTACCATGCGTTGCCTTCCGCGTCCACGGTTACAGAAAGGATATTGTCTTCTCTTTGCAGCAAGGGCGAACGGATATACTCGAATGCTGTGGTTTGTACGTTGAAATGTATCAACCCGTTTTCCGAAGCAATGAGCAGGTTGCCATCGGGCAATTCAGCGATATCATGGGGTGCGCAACCTTCACTGGTTTTGCCCGGCACCAGCCCAAAAGCAGTAAAGGTTTTATCATTGCTGTTGAAACGGTACAACTTGTTGTTGCCACAGATCCAGAGCGTGTTCTTTTTATCGCGGTAAAATTTCCAGACCAGGTCATCCTCTAAGCCTGAATGATCGTTTGCTTCAAAATGCGCGAGCTTTTGATAATTGAGGTCGTACAGGTCTATTCCCTTTTTATAACAAGCCACCCAAACCGTATCGTTGGTCACCAGCACCGCATTGGTCTTGGGCCGAGTAAGACGGTCAGGCCCCTGGTCGGTATTGCTCCAGGATCTTATTATATTGAATTGCGCATCCATTACCACCAGGCCGCCGAGAGTGGATACCCAAATGCGTTTGTACCGGTCGATGGATATTCCCGATACATTCCTGGTAGCCTCGTCGCCGGAATTAGCGGGCAACCGCGGAAACTGCCGTACAACTGTCCAGTTGGAATCGAGAATGGTGAAGCCTGTTTCATCATACCATGCGCTGGCGCAATAAAATAGCCGTGCGCCTATTTGCAGCGGCTGTATTTCATACAATGTTCCTTTAATCGCAATGGGCAAGCTGTTGAAGTAGGACGCGTCAGGTGAAAATTTCACGATGCCTTTTCCCTGGCCGCCCGCCAGCCATACCGTGCCTGATTCATCTGAATATGCAGCGCCCGAAGCGTCGTGCGGAAGGCTATTCTCTGTTGCAGCATCATAACGATAAACCGAGAAGGAATTCGGGGAACTGCCTTCCATGGATAACCTGACCAGCCCGCCGGAGCCATTTATCCAAAGCGCCGGTTGTTTTCGGATATTCGTTTCCGTTATACCGCCTACTATTTGCACCACGTTTCCGCCGGCGATCGGTACCGGCATTTTGATGAACCTGCCTGCTCCGGGGTGAAACAATTGAAACCCATTGCCCCAGGTGCCCACCCAAAGCCTTTTGCGGCTGTCCATGAAAATGGTGGTGACGGGACTTTCAGCCGCCTCCTGTTTGTCGATGCGTATAAAGCGCGCCGAATAATTTTTTTTATCGATGAAGAAAACTCCTTTGAAGTTGCCAACGGCAAGCGTATCCTTGTGATAATCCGTTATGCATGATACATAATCTAAAAACGGATCATCGGAGGCTGTTCGTTTCCATACGTGCACAAACTTTCCTGCTTTTTTATCGAACAACGAAATGCCATTGTTATTTCCGGCCCATACCGCATCGTCAGCGTCCACGTATACCTTTGAATCAAAATCGCCCGCCAACAGCCCATTGGTGTGCGAATACACATCGCAGTGGAAATTATAAGCGTTCATCCGTGCAATACCCTTAAGCGTTGCCACCCATATATTGCCTGATCTATCTTCCGCAATGGTTGTAATGGTATTGTCCGGTAAAGAAGTGTTGCCCGGCTGTTTGCGGTAATGCGAAGTATTAACGCCGTCGAAGCGATATAAGCCGTTTGAAGTGCCGAACCACATGAAGCCCCGGCTGTCTTTAAAAATGCACCTGGCCGATTTAACGCCTGCTTTTTGCAACGCTTCAGGCACGTCGAACCTGATGGCCGGCTGATTTATACGCAAGGGAGGAGATTGCGTAGCCGCACAAAGGGGCATTAATAGCAATATCATGAGCAGGCGGCACAAGCAGCAGAAAATTATACGCTAAAAATAGGATTTAATCATCACCTCCGCTTCCGATGCCTGCAATTCCGATGCGGAAGCCGGTAACGGCTTTGCCGCCATACTCGAAACCCCAGATAAAATCCACCCTTATGATGCGCAGGATGTTCTCGATGCCCACAAAAGCCTCGATATAGTTTGACGAAGGCTTAATGTAAAACGCATTAGCGCCCGTTACCAGGTGCCAGTTCAATTGACGGAATGGCGGAATCTTATTGGTGATCAGTCCATTCAGGTGATGCTCTACGTGCGCTTCTACAAAGGTTTTGGCGCTGTTGCTGTATTTGTAATAAGGAAGCAATTGAAAACTGTTGAGATAGCCGGCCGTCAACCTTACCTGGTTGCCATTGAAATGCTGTAAGTCAGGAATGGCCACGCTGTCTTTCTGCAGAAATCCGCCCACTACAAAGTTGTACCTGAAATTGCCGCCGAGCTTAAGGTTTAAGGCGTCGTTGATGCTCAGCCTCCATTTGGCGTAGTCTATATCGCTGCCGAATAATCCATGCATGCCTTTTATAATGCGCAAAGTAAAAGTAGGATAACGGGACCCGATGTTGATCTTCCGGTCAGGCAGCTCAACATACCGTGCGCCGGGCCTCCAACTGGCACCGATGCTGACGATCATTGCCTGGTGCCGCTTGAAATTTTCCTTTACCAACTCCACGGGATAATTGGGTGTAAACTCCCTGTCTTTATAGTTTTTGAAAGAATGCGTGGTTGTATTTTCCAGTGGCATGCGGTCCTGGTACTCCAACCCGGCCAGCAACGTAAATCCATCGCCTATGCCCTTTGAATAATTCAATCTTCCGAACCAGGCCTCGTAAAACTTGGCGAAATTTCTTTCCCAGAACAAGGTGGAATTGGTATTGGTAAACACCGATATCGGCCCTGCATTGTTAAACTGCAGCATGCGTTTGCCCGCGCTGGCACCGATGGATGAAAAGTATTTCTTTCCATAATTATATACCACCGTTGCATGGCTGTTGAAATGCCGGTTGTTGAAACCATAGCGCAGCACTGGTGTAATCATCAATGTCCGGCGCGTGTTTGTGGAATCGAGCCGCTTGAACCAGGTGCCGCGCAAATTCAATACCCAGCCTTCCACCGTATTGTATTGCACCGAACGTATGACCGGGTCGATGCTCACATACCGGCGCCGCTTTTCCTTGCTGAAACTTTCTCCTGTCATCAACAGGCTCATGAGGTTGATCTTATTCCGCTTCCTGTCTAATGAATCCAGGTAGCGCGGATCTTTACGGACCTGTTCAAGGCTGTCTTTCTTGTGATAGTCCTTTACTTCCTCGGCCAGCAAGGGTAAGGGACGCACGGTATCCCAATAATCAGAAGGCTTTTTGTTGGAACCTTCATACACTTTGAGGATGGTGTTATTGAAAAATTTCCTTTCGAAGTCGGGATTCACCTCGAATTTCGAATATACATTCACGAAGCTTCCGTGCGCATTGAAACCAAGTATCTTGATGGCCGGATAAATGACCTGTGTTTTGATAACCCATACGTCCTTATCATAGGGTGTATACAATTGTTCCACCCTCAGCGTATCCAGTAGTTGCATCTGGGATTCCTTAACAAGCAGCAATTGCAGGCTGTGAATGCGCCAGTCGCCGTCAACGATATTGATATAACCAGAGAACAGCGGTTCATATTTTCGCCTGGGTATTACACGAATGCGGTTCACTTCTTTTCCTTCTTCAAAAAAGCTGCCTTCGTATTTATAGCGGTAAAAATGCAATGCGTTGTCTGCGATGGGCGAAACAAACCCACGGGGGTTCAGGTTGCCGAATTGCAAATTGTTATCGTAAAACGAAACGATCTGCGGAGCGCTAAGCCCAAAGCCATCGCTTTGCCCGCTCACCTTGGTAGAAAGCACCTCTATTTTTGTTTTGTTCGGCTTGTCAACAGAATAGCTGGCAATGGTTTCAGATAGATAAATGATCTTCTTTTTGCTGGTATCCCCGTCTTCAAAATCTACTTCCTGCCCCATGAACTTTTTTGGAAAATCGCGCAGCTTCAGCAATCCTTTGATGTACACTTCGCACCGGAACCTGTCGAGCTGGTTCAGGTAGAAAGTTCTTTTTCTAATAGCGTTGCGGATGATTTCGTATGCGGGGTCTTCGGCGCCGGGCTTTACCACTACTTCTTTAAGTGAAAGGTCGAGCAGGTTGAGCTGAAAATCAAGCGTAGCAATATCTGATGTTACGGTAATGGTTTTTTCCTGCCGTATATAGCCTACATACTGCGCCACAATGGTATAATTGCCTGGGTTAAGCTGCAGGAAATATTTTCCTTCATTATTGGCGGTAGTACCCGTGGTAGTGCCTTTTACAAGTATCGAAGCAAATGGCAGCGGCTGGCCTTTGACATCGGTGATGGACCCGCTGATCCGGCCTGCGAAGGCGGTCAAAATAACAAGCACAGTAAATACAGCAAGTAGTAGGGGTCGTTTCATGCGGTAGTTGAAGTATCAGTAGTAACGAAAGTAAGGCTCAGAAGTTACTAAACGCATGCTTAAAACGCGTTTTGCACTGTTTTAACAGTGCCTGCCTGGCGCAGGAAAAATCATCTCGTAACGGTCCTAAGGTAACTGCCGGACATGGCAGCAAATCCCGCGACGAGCCCACCTACCAGGCCGGTAATGAGGATGATAACAATAGATCCTTCTCCCAGAGAAAGCAATTGGGCCACCTTCTTTGAAAGCACTTGCTGGTTTTGCTGGTCGATGATAAATGCGAGTATACCCCACAACAGGAATAAAGCGAGAAAACCGGTGAGGAACGATTTGCCTGCGCGTTGATGTATCAGGGCCGCTACCACAAAGGCCGCCAAAGCCAGGCTCCACCAGGGCATGTATAAACCAAGGGCAAAGCTCAATAAGGCAATCAGGAATATTGAAACAAGAAATTTCATTATCAGTTTTTTATCCTTTGGTGAATATCATCCTGCCGATGATGCGCTGGTCGTTCGCTTCTTCTTTTTTCATTACCCAGAGCCGGTAATATTTGCCGGCCACCCAATTGTCGACAAACATATCATAGAACTTACTGCCGGGGTTGCCCGATTGCCCGCCAGGATAAATGCCATATGCTTCCGTTTCATCGGTCAGGTGCACGATCATTCTCCAACTGGGACCGTGAAAATCTTTTGTGGCATTGATGATGTGAACGCCCCCTCCTGCCGCTATGTTCAAACGGCTTAGTTGGGGTATGCGCAACAAATGGCGCACGCCCGTGCCTTTGAACTTCGCCCATTCCAGCTTGCCGCCCGCTTCTATTTCCTTTAATGCGGGCACCGATCTTTTAAATGCCTCTGTTACAACCGGGGATAACCTTTCCGTATCGGGCGTCTTAATATCGTCAATGAATTTGAACAATGAATCGCGCAGCAATTGCTCCAGCAGGGTGCCTTCATCGGGCCATTTAACGGGAGCAGTAGCTTGCTGCAACTCATCGCGCCATACCATGGCTTCCAGGCTGTCGAACCAGTTTGCAAAGACCGTGATCCCTTTTTCAGCAGGATCGTTGCGCAGGTTCCAGTTTTTATAGATGTCGAGGTATTTTTTCTCGTCAGCATTCAATGCTGATTCATCGATGTTTTTCAGCAATAAGGGCCGCGCCATTTCCGCAAAGACATTATAGTTCTCCGTTTGCAGTCGCTGCATGTCTTCAGGGGTAATGCCGGACATGTTCCTGAGCATCCTGTTAATGATCAGTCCCCGGTATGGCGGATAATTTCCACCGAGGTAATAAGGATAAGTAGTATCGGCAGGCAATTGGTTTGCGCTGCTCACGAACCCGCGTCCAAAATTGTTGGAAGCATTCAAGTGCTGGTAAGGAGTTTCCTCTGGTGGTATCATGCCCTGCCACATGAACGTGCTATCTGTGCCGGGCATTACAAAGTCGCCCTGGCGGTACCATTTACCGGGAAACTCTCCCTGGGTCCAGATAGCAATGTCGCCCGACTTGCTGGCAAAAACACAATTTTGTCCCGGTGTGTGCAGATGTTGTATTGCTTCAAGGTAATCATTGTAATTTTTTGCCTTGTTCATGCCGTAGAACATCAGTTGTTCATTGCTGGGGTCATGGCCCTTCCAGCGTACGGCATATTGATGATTGCCCGAAGTGCGTCCATTTTCAGTAAAGCTTTTATCGAACATCACGGGACCGAAGAGGGTGTATGCCACGCTATCGATCATATCGGGCCTTCCCTTGGTCTTTACGGTATCCACCCTCCACGTAGTATTGCGCCATTCGTTATTGAAGCGATAGGCATTCCTTGATTCATCCTGGAACTCTATCTGGTAATAGTCGCGCACATCGCGCATACCGTTGGTGAATCCCCAGGCGCAACTGTCGTTGAACCCGATGATCACGCAGGGTGCGCCGGGAAAGCTCGCGCCATATACATTATAAGTAGGCGTATGCACCTGCATTTCGAACCAAAGCGAGGGAAGGTTGAGTGATAAGTGCGGATCGTTGCACAGGATGGGTTTGCCGCTTTGGGTTTTGCTTCCTGCAACAGCCCAGTTGTTGCTGCCGTTATCGGCATCGGGCTTAACCAGGTTTGTTATTGAAACCGTATCGGTATTGTTGAAGTACAGTGAATCGGCCTGTGGTGGAATTTTTACCTGTAGTCCAGCTGCGTTGAAGATGGTCCCCTTTGGTATGATGGGATCCAATGAATCCTGCACGATGGGGTACAGCAAATTGATATCTGCCTGCGAAAAAATGGATTTTGCATTGGTCATTTCAAAATCATCTTCATGTCCTGCCAGGTCGAAGCTCATATATTTTAAGAACAAGGCAGTCTTCAAGAAGCTCCAGGGTTCCGGATGGTAGTTGAGTAGTTTGTATTCGAGCGGCAACTGGCTTTCCTTGAGGTTATCGATGTAATGGTTCACACCCGCGGTATAGGCTTCGATTATGCTGTTGGTAACGGGATTTTTCTTCGCTTCCTCGGCGGCTATTTCTGCGGCATACACCATTCCCAGGCGGCGCATGTTGCGGTCGAACATAATGAGCACGTCTTTTTCGCCGGGTCCCAGTATTTCACTTAGCCTGCCGGCGGCGGCACGGGTTTGAAAGTCCATTTGCCAGAGCCTGAACTTTGCGTGCAGGTAACCCTGAACAAAAAATGCATCTTCGTCATTTTCGGCGAAAATATGCGGCACCAGCCGGTCATCGAGATATACTTCTGTTTTCCCTTTAAGCTTGGGCGATTCTATTTCGATGTCGAATGCGCCGTCGGCGGGTTCGGCATTTTGCCAGAAGCCGTGCTGTGGACTTAGGAATTTACCGAAGGCCGGAGCCTTGCCCCATGGACGGTTCAGTGCATACACCAGCAATATCGTAATGAGGGAAGAAACGAGGAAAGGTATCCAGCGCATAGCGATCAGGGTTGAAACTATTGATAAAAATATGCCTTTTTAGCTAAGGACACTTACAGGTTTACAGATTTATGGTTACGAGATACCACTTGTAACAAGGCCGAAACCTCGTCAACGGTATTGAAGCTATGCAATACAATTCTTATCCGCTCACTGCCTTTCGGCACGGTGGGATACAGGATCGGCCTGGCATCGAATCCATTTTCCTGCAACCGCGCTGCTGTTTGTTTTACCGCCTCATTGCCCGGAATGATAATGCCCTGTATGGGTGTGGCGGTTTTCATTACACTGCAACCCATGCCGGCCGCAATGGATTGAAAGTCCTGCGCCAATTTCCATAATTGGCGCCGCTCTTCATGTAAGGACGGAATGATAGTATATGCTTGTTTGATGCCAGCAATGCTCAATTCAGGCAAAGCGGTGGTATAAATGAATTGCCTGGAAAAATTCACCAGGTAATCACGCAGCAAACTGCTTCCTACGACTGCGGCGCCATGCGCACCCATGGCCTTTCCGAAAGTATGTACCCTTGCAAAACAGTTTTTGTGCAGTGCCATCGCCTGCACCAATCCTTCGCCCTTATTACCGCTGATGCCGGTAGCGTGCGCCTCATCTACTATTAAACATGCATCGTGCCGTTCGCACATCGCAACCATGTCTTTCAAGGGCGCTTCGTCCCCATCCATCGAGAAAATAGACTCCGTTACTACGAATACCTGTCCGGTTGCCGTGCGCAATTTATCCTGCAGGTCCTGCAGATCGTTATGCCTGAATGAAAACGCCTGTGCAAAGGAAAGCCTGACGCCATCGCGGATGGAGGCATGGCATAACTGGTCGTATACAATGGTATCGCCGCGTTGCGGCACGCAACTTAGTAATCCGGTATTTGCATCGTAACCCGAGTTGAAGATCAGTGCGGCCTCGGCATCGTGAAAGTTGGCAATCAGCGCTTCTGTTGCCTCTGCCAGGGCGCTGTTGCCCGAAAGCAGCCGCGAGCCGGTGCTTCCATGACAGTACCTTCCATTGCCCGCGCCGGCCGTTTGTTCAAGCAAGCCATTTTTTACAATGCCGAGATAATCGTTCGAACAAAAATCAATCAGTCCGCTGGCAGGTTGCAACTGGCGGAATGCCTGCGCATCTTTGCGCTCCTGCAGCTTTTTATGCAGAAAGTGTTCCTTCATTCTGGGGGAAAGTTAAAAGTAAAAAGTTTAAAGTTAAAAGTGAAAATGATCTTCCTACTTTTGACTTTCACTTTTGACGACGATGTTAACTGCTGACGTAAAAAATATTCTTGGCTTGCAGCTTCCTACCGATCCGCGTTGGGTAGACCTTGCAGGCATTTCGTTGGAAGCCATCCTTACCGATCATGCGTATTGCGAACAGAAAGCGGCCACCAGCTGCATATCGCTCATACAACGTTATTCCGACAAAGAAAAACTGGTGAACGAACTTACTCCCATTGTAACCGAGGAATGGGGCCATTTCCGGCTGGTATTGCATGAATTGCAGAAAAGGGACCTGAAGCTGGGCAGGCAAAGAAAGGATGAATACGTGAACAAGCTGCTCGAGTTTCAACGCAAGGGCGGCTCGTTCGAAGACAGGTTCTTAGACCAATTATTGACCATGGCGCTGATAGAAGCGCGCTCGTGCGAACGCTTTAAGCGTCTTAGCGAGGGATTGAATGATGAATACTTTCGTAACTTTTACCGCAGGTTCATGGAAAGCGAGGCCGGCCATTACACGCTCTTCATCGAGCTGGCCGAAACTTATATCGACAAAGAGCGGGTGCGCAAAAGATGGAACGAGTGGCTGGCATACGAAGCTGAAATAATGAAAACATTGGAGGTCCGCGGCGACCGCATACATTAAAGCATGATCATGGAAACCCTCACCAATTACGACAGCGTTCAGCAGGTAGCTTCGGGCTTTGGCCTGCAGGAAGCAAGAGTAGAGCCGCTTGGCCGCGGACTGATACACCATACCTACCTCGCCGAGCAGAATGGCCGCTCAATGGTGCTGCAACAGATCAATACCAAAGTATTTGCCGACCCCCAGGCGCTGATAGCAAATTACCTGGCCATTTATGAGCATCTGCAACAACAGGGCTCTGTCAAAATACCCGCGCCCGTGCCTACAAGCAATGGAGGCTGGCTGTTGTATGGTAATGACAACAATACCTGGCGCGCCACTGAATACATTGAAAATTCCTATACGCCAGGCTCCACCGAAAATGTAAAAGCGGCTTACACTACTGCTGCCTGCTTCGGGCGTTTTACAAAATCACTCGCGGGCATGGATATACGCCAATTGCAGGTGTTGCTGGCGGATTTTCATGACCTGGCTTACCGTTACCAACAGTTTGAAGACGCTGTTACCAATACACAGGGCATGCGGCTGATGCGTTCAACGCATGTGATCGCTGAATTGCGGCAGCGGCGGCACCTGGTCGATTTTTACAATGCCATTAAAAACAATCCCGACTTTCCCTTGCGCCTGATGCACCACGATTGCAAGATCGACAACATTCTTTTTGACGCGCATACGAAGGAAGTGATCTGTCCCATTGACCTGGATACCATCATGCCCGGAAAATATTTTTCGGACCTGGGCGATATGATCCGCACCATGGCCTGCACGGTAGATGAAAACAGCCGTGAATGGGAACACATCGATACCAAACCTGAGTTTTACGATGCCATCGTGGACGGCTACCTGGATGGGATCGGCAATGAGCTTAGTAGCGAAGAAAAAGCACATATACACAAGAGCGGGCTGATCATGACCTACATGCAAACGCTGCGTTTTGTTACTGATTTCCTGCAGGGCGATGCGTATTATAAGACCACCTACCCCGAGCAAAATCTAAACCGTGCCTTAAACCAATTGATCCTATTGGAAAAGATGGAGGATTTTCTTGCGGCGAAAAAAGTAGGGAGCTGATGTTAGGAGCCCATTGTGCTACATGCTTATCCTTTAAAATACTTTAATTCTTCACTCAGATCAAGAAAAGAATATTGTTGCTGCAACGCATGGGCCTTTTCGAAATGTGATTGCAGGAATTGCCGGTGCGCTTGTGTGGATGGCTGCAACGGCCGGTGTTTGCGGGCGGTGACGATCTTTTTTATTTCCTGCATCAGCGCCTGCGAAGGCTCGTCGACAAAATGCTGCACGAATTTTTCCAAAACAAAATCGGTGGCAGCATAATTGGGATGCACCATGTCGATATCGTAAAAGCGGTAATCCCTTAGCACGTCTATCACCAGCTCGTAAGCTGGGAAATAATAAATATTATCGAATTTGTTCACCAAATGATGCACCACTTCGATCAGCCTGGCCTTGCTGCGGTTATTTTCGGTTACTCCATCCCGTATGTGGCGTACCGGACTTACCGTAAAAATGACCTTTAAATTGCGGTTGAATTGCCAGAGTTGGTGCAGGCAACCGTCGAGCGCGGAGTTGATTTCTTCTATGCTCATCAGGTGTTTGCGGAACCATTGTCCCGGTGCTCGGTGGCAGTTGGCCACGGCCTGGTTTTCGGCGTTATCGGCCGTTACATGGTAAGAGAAAGAAGATCCCAGCGTGATGATCAGCCAATCGGCTTGCTTAAGGAATTCATGCGCCTGTTGCTGCGAGCGGTTAATGGTATTGACGCACTCCTGCGCGTCGGTATGCGAAAAAATGCTGTGGTGCTGCCAGCTGTTCCACACTTCGTTCAGGTAAAACAGGTCCTTTTGAGTGTATTGCCTGTTCTGGATATACGATACCAGGCTGTAGGCCACGCTTCGCGGGTCGAATAAAATGCCGTTTGGGTTTTGCAGCACGCTGAATTTCAGCTCGGCCAAGCTGTTGCCGATGTGCGCGGTAAAGCATGAACCGGTCAACAGTATTTTATCCCTGTACGCTATGCGCCGTGGAGGCGACGGAATATTGATGTCGAGCATGAAATCCATAGCCATCATCATCTTATTAGGTAAAAATCTCCGATGCAATGCGCAGGCTTTCGCGCAGCGCATCTTTATCCAATTTGGGCAGCAATTGTTTTTCTTCAAAATAAGGGATCAACCACTCCGAGTTCATATTGCCTACGAGCTCGTCGTTGGCCATAGGGCATCCGCCGATGCCTTTCAGTGCGCCGTCGAAGCGGTGGCAGCCGGCCTGCAAAGCCGCATCGGCCTTGGCTTTCCAGTTGTGGGGCGCTGAGTGCAGGTGCACGCCTATTTCGTGACCGGGCATCTGCTTGATAAGATAGTTTGTAATGGAAAATACCTGTTGAGGACTGGCCAGCCCGACGGTATCGGCCAGTGAAATGATCTGCACTCCCAATGCGGCGATCTTATCTACCCAGTTGAACACTATTTCCTCTGAATATGGATCGCCGTAAGGATTACCGAAACCCATTGATATATAGATCACCAGCTGCTTGGCATTTTGTATGCAGATGCGCTGGATGTCTTCCACGTTTTTCAAGGACTGATCTATCGTACTGTTCGTGTTGCGCATTTGAAAGGTCTCCGAAACTGAAAAGGGAAAGCCGAGGTAAGTGATCTGTTCGTATACCGCCGCTTCCTGTGCCCCTCTAACATTAGCGACTATTGCCAGCAGTTTGCTATTAGTTCCATTCATCTCCAACCCTTTCAACACATCTTTCGTATCTGCCATTTGAGGAATAGCTTTGGGCGATACGAAGCTCCCGAAGTCGATGGTGTGAAAACCCACCTGCAACAAGGATTGGAGGTATGTTATTTTTTTATCGGTTGGAATAAGTTCCTTCCATCCTTGCATGGCGTCGCGGGGGCATTCGATAAGATGTATGGGCTGTTCCATAAAGATGGCAAAGTTAACCTCTGAACTAAAAAAACATGAAAACTCTTCTATTAACGCTCGGCATGGTGCTATTAAGCGCTACCTGTTTCACCCAGGACTCAGTTGCAGGAAGACCAGTAACCCTTAATGCAGTGGTTTTTCAACCAGGCATAAGGTTTCCCACCAAGGGGTATCTCGTAGATATTAATGACACCGCTGTTTTCCTGATGCAAACGCCGGCCCGGTTCCGGGATATTTACAATGTAACCACTACGCAGGTACCTTACTCGCGGATTGAATCGATAACCTTTTACCGCAAGGGCACTAACGGCAGGGGCGTGCTCATTGGAGCCGTTACGGGCGGCATAGCGGGAGCGGTGATTGCAAGTGCAGCCACCCAGCCCTGCCACGACTGTTTCGAAAGCATGAGACCAGCGGCTATTATAATTGGCTCGATGCTGGGCACGGCCAGCGGAAGCCTGATAGGGTTATTGATCAGTGAGTTTACAAAGAAGACCTTCCGCGTCAAAGGAAAACACCACCGCTTCGATGCCATGAAATTAAGTGTGCTGGAGCGTGCATACCGGTAATTACAACCGCTGCTTCATCGCCTCATACAAGATCATGCCGGTGGCCACGGAAACGTTCAGCGATTCAAAATCGCCGGCCATGGGAATGTTGAACGTTGCATCGCAGATCTTCATCAACGGAGGGAACACCCCCTTGTCTTCGCTGCCCATTACAATGCAGCAGGGTCCTGTAAGATCCATATCGAATAATTTTTGTTCGGCCTTCATTTCGCTCGCAAATGCTTTTATGCCGTTTAAGTGCAGCTCATCTACTGCTTTCATAAGACTATTGACGCGGCACACTTGTATTTTCTCCAGCGCGCCTGCCGACGCTTTCATGGCATCTTCGTTCAACGCCCCTACTCCTTTGTCCGGAATGATCAATGCCTGTGCGCCGCAGCAAACGGCCGTACGCGCAATGGCTCCGATGTTCCTCACATCCGTTACGCCATCGAGCATAATGAATAATGGCACCTGTCCCTGGTTCACTACATGATCTATCACTTCCTGAAGGTTTAGATATTGCACCAATGCCGCGAATGCAATTACGCCCTGGTGGTTGGCGCGGGTAAGTGAATTGAGCTTTTCAACCGGCACGTATTGGATCGGCACCTGTTGCTTTGCTGCCAGCCTGCGGATGTCGTTGATGGCATCGCCCGCTACATTTTTCTGCAGGAGTATTTTGTCGATGGCACGGCCCGCATTGAGCGATTCAATGAGTGGTTGCCTTCCGATGATGAGCGATGATTTCTTCATTGTATTCTTCCATCCAATAGCATGAGCTTCACTTTCAATATACCGGCCACCGCCATTGAATCGGTGATGCGCCCGTCTTCCACCATGCGGTATGCTTCTTCGAACGGGATTTTTTTAATGGCCAGTTCTTCGGTCTCGTCCGGCTCTGCTTGTTGTTGCGATAATTTTCTTGCTAAAAAAATGGCGCCCTGCTCGTCGCATACGGAGTTGGACAAATGAAAGTCCATCAGTTTGGTCCATTCTTCCGCAACCAGTCCTGTTTCTTCCAGCAGCTCGCGTTTTGCCGATCCCAGCATATCATCGAATGAGCCGCCGCCTTCGGGTATTTCCCAACTGTATTCATTTAACGTGAAACGGAATTGGCCGACAAGATAAGTATTCAGTTCATCATCCAGCGGAACGATGCCAATGGCCGCGTTTTTAAAATGCACTTTACCATAGATACCCTTACCGCCGGAGGGATTGAGCACGTCGTATTCCGTTACGTTGATCCATTTGTTGTCGTAGATATTTTTTGCGCCCAGGATGGTCCAGGGATTGTGTGTCGGTTTATCCATGCCTGCAAATGTAATCACTGATGAAGAAGATTATAGCACAGATTTAGATACAGGTTTATGGTTACACAGATCGGCAAGCATTTCATATGTGTGTAACCTGGTAATCTGTGATAGAATCTTCCTTAACCTGTGATAACAAAAAGCCCCGCGCAGCGGGGCCATAACTCATATTGGTATCACAATACCTATCCCTACTTCAGGTTGAAAGCTTTTTTGATCTTTGCAACGTAATCAAGCTTTTCCCAGGTAAACAACTCTACTTCCCTGGTCACTACCTTACCTTCGGGCGATACAAATGTTTTCTTCACTATCTGCGGCTTGCGGCCCATGTGGCCATAAGCAGCGGTTTCGCTGTAAATGGGATTGCGCAATTTCAATCGCTGCTCGATGAAATACGGGCGCATATCGAAGATCTCGCCAAGCTTGGCCGCGATCTCACCATCGGTCATATCTAGTTTCGCAGTGCCATTGGTATTTACATAAAGGCCCATCGGTTCTGCCACACCGATAGCATATGAAACCTGCACCAAAGCTTCGTCGGCAATGCCTGCTGCTACCAGGTTCTTGGCGATATGGCGGGTTGCGTACGCAGCTGAACGGTCAACCTTTGAAGGATCCTTTCCGCTGAATGCTCCACCGCCGTGTGCTCCCCTGCCGCCATAGGTATCTACAATGATCTTTCGGCCGGTCAATCCCGTATCGCCGTGCGGTCCGCCTATCACGAACTTACCGGTGGGATTGATATGGTATTTGATCTTGCTGTTGAACAGGTGCGCGTATTTTTTATATTTCGATTTTACGCGGGGGATCAGGATGTTGATCACATCCTTCTTGATGCGGTCGGCCATCTTGGCTTCGGTATCGAAATCATCGTGCTGGGTAGAGACAACAATTGCATCGATGCGGATGGGTTTGTTGTTATCATCGTATTCCAGCGTTACCTGGCTTTTTGCATCGGGCCGCAGGTATTTGATCTGCTTGTTCTCCCTTCGAAGCGCAGCCAGTTCCTGCAATAATTTATGAGCGAGGTCCAATGCCAGCGGCATATAGTCTTCGGTTTCGTTGGTAGCGTAGCCGAACATCATGCCCTGGTCGCCAGCGCCCTGTTCTTCTTTTTTCTTCCTGTCAACGCCCTGGTTAATATCTGCTGATTGTTCATGGATAGCGGAAAGGATACCACAGGAATTTGCTTCGAACATGTATTCACTGCGGGTATAACCGATGCGGCGGATTACCTGGCGTGCTATTTCCTGCACATCGAGGTAAGCTTTTGATTTTACCTCACCCGCCAATACAACCTGTCCGGTAGTAACGAGGGTTTCGCAGGCTACTTTAGACTGCGGATCAAAAGCGAGGAAATTGTCTATTAGGGCGTCGGATATCTGGTCAGCCACTTTATCGGGATGGCCTTCAGACACACTTTCAGAAGTAAATAAATATGGCATGAGTATCTACGATTTTACAGATGACGAATCCTGGTTATGTTATATAGGGAACAGCGTTCCGGTGCGCAAAGATAGTCGCCAAAATCAAATTTTGGAATAGACGATGTACAGACGCAGCTTTTTAGTTTGGTCAGCTGCATTTCCGCCCCAAAGCACCACCCTGCCGTTAGCCGGCTGGAGCAAGGTTGTAAACGGCAGCTGTTGAAGCGACGCCGGGGCATAATCAGTAAACCGGCCCGGTGGATAAAACCAGTTTTCAGGCTCATAAGGCGCCGATATCCTGAAGGTCAGTACAGGGTCCTTACGCGTTACAATGCCCTGCACTCGCCTTGAAATGTTGAAGCGGTAGGTTTTATCAGACCTTCTTACACCACCAAATACATCGAAATTACCCGCAAACCTGTTGCCCGCGGGATTTAGCAAAAAGTCGTTTTGAATGGTATATGCCGAATCCTTGTCAAGCGTTTCTTCGTCCAAAAACAGGACATTGGGCGCGGGAAACTTATCGTCGCTGGTGGTTTGCAGTTGCGTTACGATGAGCTCCGCCCTATGGATAACCCGGTTCGACAAGGTGCTAAGCCCGGGAATTTTTATAGTAGCATAAGAGCCGGGCGTACTTTGAATGTACAACTGGTCGTCTGCAGGATTGCCATTATTGAGATAAGTCGCAAAATTAGACTGGGGCTTGCGGCGTATCAGGTTGGCCTGTCCGTTTGAAACGTGGTTATACACGCTGAAGGTAGTATCCAGCTTGCCCCCACGCTGCACTTTGTAATAAATGATGAGTTTGCTCTTGGCAAGGTCAGACAGGTTAAAATAAGCCAGGCCGTTGCCGGCGTTATTCGTGTCGGGCAATACCGCCAACCCGCGAAACAGTGTTTTGAATATCGAATCATTCTTATGGCCGGTGCTGTCGAAATTCACAATGCGCCTGCCCAATGAACTGTCCAGTTTAATGCGGAGCACATTGGCCGTTCTGGGCGTATCCGGGGCCGTTGCCAGGTTGATGGAATCATTCAAAGTCTGGAATGAAAAAGTTTTGCTCCCAAGCTCCAATCCCAATGGTCTGAACAAGGGACTGGTTAAACGATATGCCGAATCTTTAAAACCGGCAGCGGTACCAATATCGAACACGCGAAAAGTTTGGGGTGCCATCGTATCGCCATAAGATCCGCGGAAGGCAAGCGACAGCACCACGGAGTCAATGGCCTTTACCGAGTCTTTGCCATTATATGGCCAAAAGGGATATACCGTTGATCCAAGGTTGAAATATATGTCGGCAATGGTTTGACCGAACTCAGGGTCATTTGAAATGAACCCTACCGCCATGTCATCGCCGGTGAAGGAGCGGCTGGTATCATTGAAAAGGAAATTGTCGGTGATCACATCGAGCGTTGTATCGAATGTGGTTACATTGTCTACCGCAGGGATAAGCTCGTCTCCCAGTTCTGTGGTATCAATTCTTGTACACGCTATGAAGAAGAGAAAAAAAGCTGAAAGTGGGAGGATAACAGAGGATGTCCTTTTCACAAAAATTTTCGCATTAAGGTGACCGAATAATTGACTATTTGGCAAGGTCGCTATACAATTGTAAATAGTCTGTTAAATCAGATTCCGCATTGTATCCCAATACTTTCTTGCCGCGTGATTTGGTTGTTTCTTCTACCAGTTTTTTTTCAGGTTTGTCCGAGCCGATGGTTACTGCGTCCGCATATTCAGCCCCTGCGCGGAACAATGCAACGTTGTTCGCATCCTTCAGTGCTTCAAGGTCCTTTTCTTTCAACGCGCCGTTCAACGAAGCAAGCTTTACGAAATTGGCGCCGAGCTTTTCTTTGAACGTGGCTTGACCGATGGTGTATATTACTTTGCTGTGTGAGAATACCGGCTCCCGCTTGTACACTGTTTTCAGATATAATGGTATCAGGCCTGTCATCCAGCCGCTGCAATGAATGATGTCCGGAGGCCATCCAAATTTCTTTACGGTCTCCAATGCTCCCTTGCAAAAGAACACAGTGCGAAGGCCATTATCGTCGAAAAACTTTTCCTGCTCATCATTGAATATGAACTTGCGCTTAAACAGGTCTTCATTGTCCAGGAAATACACCTGCAGGCGTGCATTGGGCAGGGACGCCACCTTGATCTGGAGCGGGTAATCATCATTATCAACCGACACATTTATTCCCGATAAACGTACCACCTCGTGCAGGCGGTGCCTTCTTTCATTGATATTGCCGAAGCGCGGCATAATGCAGCGCACCTCGAACCCTCCTTCATTTGCTTTAATAGCCAACTTATTTACTATCTCAGAAAACTCCGTCAATTCCAGGTAAGGCGACATTTCATTGGCTATAAATAAAATTCTTTTCTTTGTTTGCATTCTGTGAATAGGGGTTTAATCAATTCAAAGAGTTGGCAAAGGTAAGGGTTTTAGCTGGAAATTAGCCCCTTAGCCCGCCTGAGCGGGAGCAAATAACAAGCGATGAACATATTTGAAACAACAGGCGAGGTACAGGAATACGTAAAGGAAGCCCGGCAAAACGGCAAATTGATAGGGTTTGTTCCCACTATGGGAGCCCTGCACCAGGGCCATCTTTCACTGATCGAAGCATCCAGGGCACAGGCCGATGAAACCATCGTAAGCATATTCGTGAACCCCGCGCAGTTTAATGACCCGGCGGATTATACCAAGTACCCCATTACGACAGATAAGGACATCGAAATGCTGAAGAAAAGCAGGACCAACGTGCTTTTCCTCCCCTCTGTACAGGAAGTATATCCCGATGGCCTCCCCGTTTTTGAACGCTATGATCTTGGCTACCTTGAAACCCTGCTGGAAGGGGCATACAGGCCCGGCCATTTCCAGGGCGTTTGCCAGGTGATGGCCAGGCTGCTGAACGTCGTACGCACAAATCATTTATACATGGGCCAGAAAGACTACCAGCAATGCATGGTGGTTAAAAGATTGCTGGAGCTCCTGGGGATCGATAAGCTGGTGGAGCTGCATATATGCCCCACGGTTAGGGAGCCCGATGGGCTGGCCATGAGCAGCCGCAACCTGCGCCTGACCCCCTCGGCAAGGCAAAAAGCGGTGGTTATCTACCGGGCCTTGCGCTATGTTAAGGAATACCTGTATCCCGGTCATGTTTTCCCGCTGGCCGCCACCGCCCGGGAAATGCTGCAGGAGGAACAGATGCAGGTAGACTATTTTGAAATAGCCGATGCGGAAACACTGTCACCGATAATAAAATGGGATGGACAAACCAGGCTGGTGGCCGTGACCGCCGCATTTATCGATGAAGTGCGGCTGATCGATAACATGCTATTGAATTAACCAATCCAACACTGCAGCAATCGGCTAATTCATTTACTTTTGCGCGCTATGGAAATTGAAGTACTGAAATCAAAGATTCATAGGGCGGTTATTACAGAAGCCAATCTTAATTATGTGGGCAGCCTTACGCTGGACGAGGACCTGATGGAAGCGGCGAACATGATAGAGAACGAAAAGGTGCAGGTAGTGAACGTAAACAACGGGTCGCGCATAGAAACCTATCTTATCAAAGGAAAACGGGGATCAGGTGTCTGCTGCCTCAACGGCCCGGCAGCCCGCAGGGGAAGCGTAGGCGACGTAGTGATCGTGATCTCTTATGCCACCATGGACTTTGAAAAGGCAAAGAGCTTTAATCCCTGGATAGTATTCCCGAAGGAAGGCAACCGTTTGTAACATACAATTCATATCGCCGTATTCAGCGGCTTTGTAACTTGTTGCTTCATGAATAAAAAACTGCTGGCATATCTTCAATATCTTTTCTTCATTGCCCTGGCGGTTTTTTTTATATGGCTAAGCTTTCGCAACATCAATGCTGAAAAATGGAACCAACTGCTGGCTGCCCTGCGGCACGCCAAGCTTTGGATATTCTTTCCCGTGCTATTCCTGTTATTGCTGAGCCACTGGCTGCGTGCCGTTCGCTGGAAAATGCTGATAGAGCCGCTGGGCTACCATCCGCGAATCCTTAATACTTTCTTTGGGGTGATGGTAGGCTACTTCGTGAACTTAGGGGCGCCGCGCCTGGGCGAAATTGTAAAATGCACCGTGCTCGCCCGGTACGAAAAGGTTCCTGCCGATAAGCTGGTGGGCACCATTGTGGCCGAACGCGCCTTCGACCTGTTGTGCCTGGTGATAGTATGCGGTGTTACCATTGCCATTGAGTTCGACATCATCGGGAGTTTTGCATGGGATACCATAGCTCCCATGTTCCAAACCAAGAGCGGTGGGTTTTCCTATCTGCGCATTATCATCATCCTGGGCGGATTGCTGCTGGTTTTTTTTGCATTACGCTTTATTTTCCGGAGATATCTCCACATCAATTTCATTCATCGTTTAAAGGTTATCCTGGTGGGCATATTGCATGGGCTTACCAGCATTCGCCGGGTAAAAAATAAATGGTTGTTTCTTTTTCATACCGTCAGCATCTGGCTGTTATACCTGCTTAGCACCTGGTTAGGTTTTAATGTATTGCAGGAAACCATGCACCTGGGCATTGAAGAGGCATGCGCCGTATTGGTAATGGGCAGTATCGGCATGATATTATCGCCGGGCGGCATTGGCGCATATCCTTTGTTCATACAGCAAACCGTGTCGTTATACGGCATTGCGGCCGATCCGTATGGACTGGCATTGGGATGGTTGTTGTGGTTGGGTCAATTCGTGATCTTTGTGGCCTTCGGTGCGCTGAGCTTTGTATTGCTTCCCACTCTTAACAATAAGCGACATGCGAAAACCTGATATCATACAGCAAAAAATATTTACCGCAGATGAATTGGTGCGCCGCATCGCACAATGGCACTTCCTGGGTAAGAGCGTGGCATTTACCAATGGATGTTTCGATATTTTACACCGGGGTCATATTTATTCATTGTCACAGGCTGCCGCCGAAGCAGATTGTTTGATCGTAGGATTAAATTCAGATGCGTCCACGCGTGGATTGAAGGGTCCCGGGAGGCCCGTGAACGATGAAAATTCCCGCGCTTTGATAATAGCCTCGCTGCTGATGGTAGACGCTGTAGTATTGTTCGAAGAAGAAACCCCGCTTAACCTCATTACCACGCTGAAGCCAGATGTAATGGTAAAGGGTGGCGATTATACCATCGATTCCATCGTAGGCGCAAAAGAAGTAATGGCCTATGGGGGCCGCGTTGTGATCAATCCAATCATAGAAGGATTTTCAACGACAGGAATAATCCAAAAGCTCTCCAAGTAAGGCTGCTTTCCGAACGTTATTTATACATTCTCTCCACTTCCATAACAATCAATTCCATTTCCAGGTCATCGCCTGAAGGATTGTAAGGTTGTTTCAAATTACTGCCGAAGAAGAAGGCAACGGTTTGCCAGCAGCGCGCGGTAAATCCGCCTTTATATTCTTTGATGATCTCGTAACAGTTGTTACCGGTTTGGCGGTTAATGAGCTTCATGAGCACCTTGCCCTGGTACACCGAGAGGTCCGACATCGGTTTGGTAAATTCTTTCTTCAATTCTTTTTCGCGCGACTTGATGATGGATTTGCGCTTGGATTCGGAAGTAACATTTACCAATTGCTGGTTGATATCGTTCATGATGTCGCCGGCGCGTTTGGCATAGGGATAAGTAACATACACTGCATTACGGAGGCGCGTCCACTCCGCCTTTTTCTTTTTCAGGTGAGGAGGCAGCGGGGCTTGTACCCAAACCCATTCAAGGCTTTTGGCTGGCAGCCATTCATTCTGGAAAAGGTTAGCGGGAACAGGGATGGTATCGTTGGGGCCTAGTGGCGGCATCGGGGGCGCGGTCGGAGGGGTTTGCTGCGCAACAGCCTGGCCTGCATATAAAGCAAGCGCCATAAACACGGTTATCAAGCGGATATGTGAAGCTCTGCCGGGCATGCTATCTGCTAAAATATAGATTATTACTGATGTATACCAGCTAGACAACGGAAGTAACCAAAATGCTGTGTTAATAATGTGCGAATGCGGGAATTTAAAGACGGTCGCGACTTAAGCTAACCTGATCCTGCGCACAATGCTCATGACAAAACCCACCATCATCAATATGGTGCCCAGCCATACCAGTCTTATAAAGGGAAATTCGTACACCTTCAGGGCAACAAAGGGGATCATATTAGAAGATTCCCTCACTTTTATTTCAAGCTTGTTATCTTCTACCCTGCTTAGCATGATGGCCAGGTTTTGCGCTACCACCGTGTCGGGGATGTGCAGCAACTGGTTGTTCTTAATATAGAAAACAGGCCTGGCCTTGTAACGCATGCTATCCCTGGCTATTACGGAAAGCTCGGCCATCAATGCCGTATCGTTCGGTGTAAAATTGTAAAGATCATTATCAGGATTGGGCACTACTCTGTCGAGGGTTATGTATCCGCCGGAATATTCAATTGTATCGTTCACGTTTACGAGGTAAGCCTTGTATTCGCCGGTGTCCTGTGTTTTGTCCATATCCCGCGCATAGCTGATGTAGGAGAATATGTCGCGGTTCCAATAATGCTTTGCGTCAGGATTATTCGAGAAGCCCTGTTGTCCTTTTGAATTTTTAATGAGGTTGGGATACAGGTTGAATTTCTCCTTGCCGTCTTTCCGCTCGAACAGAATATTGAAATAGCTGATCTTGCCATCCTCACTGGTTGAATCGCTGTTGATGAACGTGGTCCAGTAGCGTCCCATATCGGTGCGCATGCCCTTGAACAAGGTCTGGTTTTCCAGCGGATTTTCCTTCGATTTAGGATCGAAGGGAAGTGCGACCGTAGTGTTCAGCGACAATACCTCTTTCTTCGAAGAAGAAATTAAAATACCCACCAGCATCAATCCGAATCCTACGTGCGCAACGGATGCGCCCGCGGCCGAAAGCTTTCCTCTCAATCCCGCCCATATATATGCAGCATTGGCCACCACCGTATATACTCCCGCGAACAATGCGAGGTGAATGGCTGCTAAAAAACCTAATCCGTATTTATCATAATGGATTTCGCCAAACCAACTTATAGCAGCCGATATGGCTATGGCAATGATGGTCGGCAATGCCATCTTCTTTAAAAAATATCCCCTGGCGGTATGCTTGTATTTCAGGTACTGGGAAACTGCCGTGAGCAAGCCGAGTATAATAGCAACAAAGATCTGGATGCGGTTATACCCGAACTCAACATCTTCGCCCATGGCCCAGCTTGTGCCTAATAGTTTATTGAATACAGGTAAGGAGGTAGAAATGATGATGAATGCCCCGGAAAGGAACAGCACCAGCGAACCGATGAACATCCAGAATTCCCTGGAATAAGTGCTTTCTTCCCCTTGTTCTTTATCAGGATTAGGAATGCGTTTGTAATGCACGGCGAACATAACGAGCGATGGAATGGTAAACACCCCCATAAACAGCATCAGTTGCGCATTCATGCCCAGGTCGGTGAACGCGTGAACCGAGGTATCGCCCAATACGCCGCTCCTCGTAAGGAAAGTTGAATACAATATCAGAATGAACGCAAGGATAAAGAACAAATGCGTTGCGCGCAGCGAACGGCCCGTGCTGTTATAGATCACCTGTGTATGCAGTCCCGCTATTAAAATAAGCCAGGGCACCAGCGAAGCGTTTTCCACGGGGTCCCATGCCCAATATCCGCCAAAGGTGAGCGATTCATAGGCCCAGATGGCCCCCAGCATGATGCCCGTTCCTAAAATAGCCGCCGAAAACAGGGTCCAGGGCAGCGCGGTCTTCGTCCAGCCGCCATAATCTTTTTTCCAAAGTCCCGCAATTGCAAATGCAAACGGCACCAGCGTAGAAGCAAAGCCCAGGAATAAAATAGGAGGATGAATGACCATCCAGTAATTCTGCAGCAATTGGTTTAAACCCTGCCCGTCCTGCAACTGAGGAACGTTCAGCAGGTAATCGGCGCGCTGGAATGCCGGCATCTCCTGGTACACTTCCCTCACCAGCAAAAATGGATTGCTGCCTACTTTGAACCCGAAGAAATACATGCCCATGATCATGGTAGCAAGACAGGCCTGCATGAAGCTTATAACCGTCATTACCGGGGCTTCCCATTGTTTGGCGGTGCGCATAAGCACCATGCCCAGCACGCCATGCCATAAGGTCCATAGCAGGAAGCTGCCCTCCTGCCCTTCCCAGATGCAGCTTAAAAGATATTTAAGGCTTAATGATTTTTCAGAATGGCTCCAGGCGTAGAGGTACTCAAAACGGTGAGCCGCTATGATATAGAATAAAATGCCGAAAATGGCCAATACAGATGCTACGTCAATGCCAAATGCCACCCGTGCAAATTGCTTCCAGCTTGCGGCGTCCTGTAAGTTCTTAGCATTGGCCGATTTAAAATAAGCGATCGTTGCAAGTACCGAGGAGATAAGCGACAATAACACAAATAGCTTTCCGAGCTGGCCCGCCCACAACTGCTCACCAATATAGTCCATGATCAGTAAGAGGTTTGATTTAAGTTTTGCTGCGCCGCCTTGGGATCATCTTTGTATTTGGAGGGACATTTCAGCAATATATCCTTGCATTCGAACTGGCCGTTGCGCATGGAGCCTTTCAATACCAGCCGCTCGGCTTTTTCAAAATCGGTGGGTTTGCCTTTCAGGTATACCACCCTGGTAACGCCGCCTAAAGTATCCACCGCGGTAAAGCTTAGGTAATTGGGGTCTTTAACGGGATCGAATTCGATAGGTTGCGATTTATCGAGCTTGGCAATGAGGTGCACGAACTTACCTTCCTTTTTGCGGGCGGAAGCCACTGTATCATAAGTGGTAAGATCACCCAGGAAGCTGACCAGCACGGCTATTGCCGCCATGATGAAAACCAATATAATGATCTGTATCTTTTTCAATTGCCTGAAGGTTTTTTTAAGAAGCGGACGATACGCCGCAAAGTTAACTTAAAAACGCTTTCGCCCGGATTTTGTTAGAAACCGGGTGCAACTGTTCACAAAATTTTTGCTTCTGGTTTGGCTGTACTAACTTGCGAACCGTTTTGAATGGCTTAACCTCTCTCCGCAACTTATAACAATGATAGATCTTTCAACATTCGATCCCAACAGCGCTGGAAATCCAAACAACAACATTTTCGGCCTTCCCTTCGACGAGGAAGATGCCAGGCTCATCATTCTGCCCGTTCCATGGGAAGTTACGGTCAGCTACAATGCGGGTACCGCCCGATCCGCAGAGCACATTTTCAAGGCCAGTCTCCAGGTTGACCTGTTCGACCCCGAGGTGGATCATGGTTGGAAACAAGGCTTTTATATGCGTCCGGTAAACAAGAAAGTATTGCTGAAAAGCGATTACCTGCGCAAGGAAGCCGAATTGTACATCGATTATATTTCCAAGGGACAGGTGGTGGATGAAAATAAGTTCATGTGCAAATCGCTGAAGGAAATAAATGAGGGCGCCCTTTTCCTGAACAATTGGGTGTACGAGGAAACCGCCGCGCTGTTAAAGAACGGAAAGCTGGTGGTGCTGCTGGGTGGCGATCACAGTACTCCCCTGGGCTATTTTAAGGCCATTGCCGAAAAGCACGGCAATTTCGGCATCCTGCAGATAGACGCGCATTGCGACCTAAGGCCTTCTTACGAAGGGTTCAAGTACAGCCACGCCAGCATCATGTACAATATGCTGCAGGAAATACCCCAGGTGAGCCGCCTGGTACAGGCAGGCATCAGGGATTATAGCGAGGGCGAATGGGATTTTCTGCAGGCTAACAGGGACCGTGTAACCACTTACTTCATCAAAGACATTGCCGAGCGCCAATACGAAGGCGAGACCTGGAAGCAGATCGCGGATGACATCATCAGCCAGCTTCCGGACAAAGTGTACCTGAGCTTTGATATCGATGGGTTGGATCCCAAGCTCTGTCCCAATACCGGTACGCCGGTTGCAGGCGGATTTGAAGCAGAACAGGTATTTTACCTGCTGAAAAAGCTCATGAAGAGCGGCCGTCAGATCATCGGCTTGGACCTCAGCGAAATAGGCGTGGGAGAAAACGATTGGGATGCCAACGTTGGAGCCCGCATATTGTTCAGGCTTTGCAATATTCTTGTAGCCAGTAACCCCCAATAAAATGGCAACGCTCGGAGGTAAATTCCCTTATGTGGTGGTGTTAAAGAATACCGTTACGTCCGGTATGAACGTAATGGGTTACGTGTTGAACATCGTATCCGTTATTTTCCTGGCAAAGGAATTTTTGTCGGGAACCGAGATAAATGTCCTGCTCCTGGCAGCGGTAGTGGTGCTTGCAGGGGTGCTCGCCTGGAATTATTTCCGCTCCCGCAAGGGCAAGAGAATATTTTTCGACAGGGCCTATCTTATTGCCGCATTGCTGTGGCTGCATATGCCGTATATGCAATGGCTGTTCATTCCCTTTGTGATCATGGCCCTGCTGGAACACCAGGTTAAGTTTCCGATGGAGATCGGCTTCTCGGAGCAACACATCGTGTTCAATACTTTTTTCAGGAAAAAATATGATTGGTCACAGTTGTCGAATGTAATGCTCAAAGACGGCCTGTTGACAATGGACTTTCGCAATAACCGCCTGTTGCAGCGCGAGATACTGGATGATGAGGATGAGGACGACGCCTCGGAAGAGGAGTTTAACCTGTTTTGCCAGGAGCAGTTGAAAAAAAATATGGTGGGCTCTTATGGAAAAAATGCGTAATGGCATCCCCCTATAAACAACTGCTGCATGAATTCACTGACGATACCTGTCTTTCACCCCGCGTTTGACAAGTTGAAGCGTTCCGGCAGGCTGTTGCATTTCATCGCCGCCATCATTATCATTTCGCATGCCATCAGCCATATCAACCAGCCAGATAGCAGCCAGCTGTATTTCTGGTGCCAGGTAATATTGGCGGCAGACATATTCCTGCTGGTATTTCTTGGCAGGAATATTTTGGCCACGCTTCCCACCGTAAACTTGTTTTTTCGCTTTGTGGAATTCCTTCTTTTCCTTGGCATTGGAATATTGCTGATGCTGAAATCCAGTTGGGTGCCAGGGGCGTTTCACGCAGGCGTGGGCGTTATGTATGCTTACCTGCTGTATTGCGAACTACGCGTGAATACCGAAGAAAGATTATCGTTGCATCATACGGGCATCACCATTCCTGCGTTGCCCGAGAGCAAGTTTTTGCTTTGGTCCAACATCAACCGCTTGCACGCACAATACGATTCCATAGAGATCCTTACTTCAGATAGCAAAAAGATCCGCTTTCAATTCCGCCGGAATCTTCAATTCGAAGAACTCGACCAAATTCACGAATTTTGCAGGCACTATTTGGGAGAGGAGAGCCGGTAATTATGTCGCCATATTTGTTATACTCCGACGGAAAGGGAAACATTTTCGAGGACCGCACCCTGTATGCAACAGGACGTGAGGGATGGGACGCCTATCCCATACCGCCTGAAGATTGGATAGCAATGCCGGAGGGTGGTTCCTTGTATGAGCTGCCTGAACGCCGCGGCATCGGGATTGATGTAAAAACCGGCCAGATGCGCCTCTGCGAAAAAGGATGGGCCGTGGCCGCTTTTATTCCGCCCGCGCATACTGGCTTATACCTTGCCGCATACGAAAGTCTGCCCGGCGCTCCCACCCTGCCCTTATTTTGCTATACCGCCGCCGGCTGGTGGAATAATAAATTCTTCGTACCCGCCGTGAGAATTGAAAAAGACATCCGGCAGGAAGCAAGTGGATACCACCAACCCCTCATCCGGCAAGGCGTCGACCGGTTTTTGCAAGCATACCCGCAGAACAGGCTGGTAAAACATCTTGCAGAAAATTGCTGTCTTACCTATCATTGTCCCGCGGCCAGGAATTATTTTTTAGGAAGGTGGGAATGCCCTGTGCCCACATCGCCCGCCTGCAATGCCAATTGCATCGGTTGCATTTCGTTTCAGCCGCAGGAAGAAACTATTTCGTCTACGCAGGACCGTTTGACGTTTAAGCCCACAGCCGAAGAGATCGTGGAATTTACCGTGCCGCATCTGCAAACAGCTCCTTTCCCCATCGTAAGCTTTGGACAGGGTTGCGAAGGCGAACCCCTGCTGATGTGGGAAACCATCCGAGAAGCCATCATCGAAATAAGGAAGCATACGCAGCGCGGAAGCATCAACATCAATACCAATGGTTCAAAGCCCGACGCGGTGCGGGCGCTGTGCGAAGCCGGATTGAATTCCATTCGCGTAAGCACCAATTCGGCCAGGAAACATATTTACGAATCGTATTACCTGCCCAACAATTATTCCTTCGAAGACATCGCGGAAAGCCTGCGCATTGTTCGCAGCTATGGCGGATGGGCAAGCATCAACTACTTTGTATTTCCGGGCATGACCGATTCCGTTGAAGAGTATGAAGCCTTGCGCAAGCTGATAAAAGAAACCGGTCTCACCATGATCCAATGGCGCAATTTTAATATTGACCCGGATTGGTACATGGGACGCATAGGCGTTCATGAGACCGGCGAAATCATAGGTATAAAGCAGTTAATGGAATTGATACAAGAAGAATTCCCTCACCTGAAATACGGTTACTTCAACCCGCCGATGGAACGCATCAACGGAGATTATGAGGTAAACTTCGCGCATTGATTCATCAGCTGACTGACGAATACATTTTCATCAGTCAGCCAAAAAATCTTTTTAATTATTGCGTTGCCGCAACCTGCCCGCGTACTTCGCCACCAGGATAGGTAGCGGTGTGCACGTTCCAGTACCATTTACCGGAAAGCAGGTCTGCCTCCTGGGCCTCCGTAAGTGTGATTTCACCTGAAGCGCCGCCCGTAGCTGCTGAATTGGTAATAGTCAATCCAACCGCTACACCTGCATTTACACCTGCCAGCGCGGGGCCGTGGAAATGCAGCGCTGCCGCAGTGCCTGTAAGACCTGTCCAATTAATATTATACACCAGCTTGTTGGTGCTTTTATTATACGTGCCTGTTAATGTACCGGTAGCGGTAGAGGTATTATTGGGATTGTTTTCCTGTGCCGCGTTACCATTGCCAGACAAAGTATATGCATTAGGATCTTTATTATCCTCATCCTTGTCGCAATTACCTGACATAAATACAAAGCTCAGCAAGAGAAGGCTGGCGGTAAGCAACACCTCCCGCGTATGGTTAAAAACCTTTTTCATAATGATGCGATTTTTTTTTAAGTATGATCAATAGAATACCCACCGGTATCTTTGGCAATACCAGCAAGAGCCTTTTGTTTCATTCAATACCTGCAGGAAAAAAGGGGTGGGGCTGCACTCAACTGCCGACCTGTGAAGTGCATTTATCTGACAAATTTTACGGTTGATGTAAATAGGTGGTTGCTTGCACGGAAAAAAATTTAAATTCAGCGCATGAAATTCAACCTCCAAAAAGCACTGCCCATTCTTGAAAGAACACCCGCAATTGTGGCGATGCTGTTAAAAGACCTGGACGAAGAATGGATATATTCCAACGAGGGCGAAGAAACCTGGAGCCCTTTTGATGTGGTAGGCCATTACATTCATGGCGAAAAAACCGATTGGATACCAAGGCTGAATATCATCCTCGGTGATCAGGATGATAAACGTTTTGTACCTTTCGACCGCTTTGCACAATTCAGGGACAGCAAGGGCAAAAGCCTGGATGAGCTATTGGATGAGTTTGCCATGCTTAGGCGGCAGAACATTGAAAAACTGAAACAGGTTACGCTCAACGAGAAAACACTTTCTCAAACCGGCATTCATCCGGCATTTGGGGTGGTAACGCTGGAGCAACTGCTGTCTTCATGGGTGGTGCATGACCTGGGGCACATCAGCCAGATAACGAGGGTGCTTGCAAAACAATACAAAGAGGCGGTAGGTCCCTGGACAGCTTATATGGGAATATTGAACAGGTAAATACCAACGTGAAAAATCAACGCCCCTCCTTCCTGCTTCCGCTTATAATAGTATCACAGTTCGCGGGCACTTCATTGTGGTTTGCGGGCAATGCCATTTTACCCGACCTGCAACGCTACCTGCAATTAGACACGCATGCCATCAGCTACATCACCACGGCGGTACAATTAGGGTTTATTACCGGCACATTGTTTTTTGCGGTATGGTCGATTGCAGACCGCTTTTCACCTTCCAATGTATTTTTTGCCAGCACCTGCATGGCTGCATTGGCGAATATCATGCTGGTATGGTTTGCCGATGGTATACCGGCTGTGTTGTTGTTGCGGTTTGCAACAGGATTTTTCCTCGCGGGCATTTATCCTGTTGGCATGAAGATAGCCGCGGACTGGTACGAAAAAGGGCTGGGTAAAGCATTGGGTTATCTCGTAGGCGCATTGGTGTTGGGAACGGCTTTCCCGCATTTGCTCAAAGGCGGGCAACTGCAGTTGCCCTGGGAAAAAGTATTGCTGTATACTTCGTTGTTTGCATTCGCGGGCGGACTGCTCGTGAAATTATTTATACCGGATGGTCCCTATCGCAAACCGGGCAGCGGGTTTCATCCACGTGCGCTCATCCATATTTTTCATTCAAAGGAGTTCAGGGCCGCTGCTTTTGGATATTTCGGTCATATGTGGGAGTTATATACATTCTGGGCCTTCCTGCCGGTGTTGTTGCAATTGTACAATGAAGCGCATGGGTTATCGCTGGGGGTTTCCATGATGGCGTTTATCATCATAGCCCTCGGGGCCGTAAGTTGCGTGATGGGCGGATATTGGTCGCAGCGTATAGGAAGTGCCAGGGTGGCCTGGTGGGCGCTGTTTTGTTCAGGTATTTGCTGTGTGCTATCGCTATTTATGGTCCAGTCGCCATTATTTGTATTTATGACGTTTGTAATGATCTGGAGCTTGTCGGTAATAGCAGATTCCCCACAGTTTTCTGCGTTGGTGGCGCAAACAGCTCCGCCCCATCATAAGGGCACTGCCCTGACTTTTATTACCTGCATCGGCTTTTCCATTACCATTGTAAGCATGTTTACGTTCGATTATCTTTTACACCTTACCGGTTTTTCAGATAAAACATTTGTGATGATGGTGATAGGGCCCTTGTTTGGATTGATAGCGTTGCGGGCAGCCAACTCGTTATTTAAAACCCATAGATCATGACCCTTGAAATGATCCTCCTATGCATAGTGGCATTTGCCGCAGGCTTTGTAGATGCTATTGTAGGCGGAGGCGGCTTGATACAAACACCCGCGGGACTGGTATTATTGCCACAATATTCTGTCGCAACTGTTATCGGCACATTGAAGGTCCCTGCTTTTTGCGGCACCAGCATAGCTGCCGTGCAATATTCCAGGCAGGTGGATATGAATAAAAAATTGTTACCGTTGATGATGTTGCTGGCGGGCGCTGCATCTTTTGCAGGCTCGTACCTGCTCACGCGCATGAGCAATAGTTTTATGAAGCCTTTGTTGCTCGGAGTACTGGTAGCCGTTGCCATATACACTTACAGCAATAAGCAATTCGGCATACACGCGGTAAAAACACACAGCGTGCGCAGGCAATGGGTGTATGCGTTGCTGATAAGCCTGTTGCTGGGATTATATGATGGGTTTATCGGTCCAGGGGCGGGCAGTTTTTTAATACTTGCATTCATTAGCCTGCTCGGCTTCGATTTTTTGAAAGCAAGCGCTTATGCAAAATTTGTGAACGCTTCTACCAACCTCGGTTCCATTGTGCTGTTTGCCATCACCGGCAAGATCATCTATGCTATTGCCTTGCCCATGGCGGTATGCAATGCATTGGGCGGTTGGTTGGGTTCAAGGCTGGCGCTGTTGAAGGGCAATACATTCATAAGGATATTTTTCCTGGTGGTGGTTTGCCTTACCATTATCAGGTTTGCGTATGATGTGTTCTTCAGGTAAGGAACGGTTAAATAAATCATAAAGAATCAATACAAAGGGCGCTTATAGGTTCATGCTGTGCAATTTGCATGTTGTTTGCATCGTTACGGCAAATACCAGTAAATTCGTATGGCCAATATCATTTACATGCGTGAACAATTCGAGTCCCAAAAAAATATGAAAGCGGGCGGTTATACCGTTGGTATCATCGCGCTGCTGCTGGTAGTTTTTTTATTTATCAAATGGACCTTGCCTCCCCTGCCCTCGGTGCCGCTTGACGAAGGCATTGAAGTAAACCTCGGCAATAGCGATATGGGTTTGGGTGAAGACCAACCATTTTTGCCCGGTCAACCCTCACCGCAGGACCAGCAGGCATATACTCCTCCCAAACAGGCTGTTGCTGAAAACGAAGATGTGAAGGACGTGGAGACCGACGACAAGGACGCAGACGCTCCCGAAATTAAAAAACCTCCTGTTCCAAAGCCTAACGCAAAGAAGATCCCTGAAAAAGACGTTGTAAAAAATACTCCCAAGACCACTACGCAGCCCGTTACCAATCCCACACCGCCGGCTCCGAAGCCGAAGGCTGTTTTTAAGGGCGTGAATGGAACCGGTACAGGAGGCAATGACGCCGACAACTACAAAAAAGGCGGCAACCAGGGTATAGCTGGCGGCACTGGCGACCAGGGCAAGCCCGGTGGCGATCCTGATTCAAAGAATTATACAGGCGCGGGCGGACGCGGTAATTCCGGTGTGTCCATCAGCCGTGGCTTGCAGGGCAGAAAATGGGTGAAGCTCCCCTCCTTCCAGGACGAGTTCAATGAAAACGCGAAAGTAGCTGTTGACATTACCGTTGATGGCGCAGGCAATGTGGTCAGCGCTGTTTACCAGCCGCGCGGCTCCACCACCGCCGAAGCAAGCATGAAGGCAATCGCTATCCGCAAGGCTATGCAGATCAAGTTCAACACCACAGGCGCCGAATCCAACGGTACCATCGTATTTAATTTCAGGCTGCGCAATTAAGTGAAAAGTAAAAAGTGAAAAGTGAGGACGCGTATACTACTTTTGACTTTTAAACTTTCGACTTTTTACTTTGAATGACTTACCAGGAAACGATCAACTACCTGTACACAAGATTACCTATGTTCAGCCGCATTGGAGCGGCCGCGTATAAAAAAGACCTGCACAATACGATTGCGCTTTGCAGTTTCCTGGACAATCCCCAACAAAAAATAAAATCAGTACACATTGCCGGCACTAACGGTAAGGGCTCTGTGAGCCACCAGCTAGCCGCGGTTTTCCAGGCCGCCGGTTATAAGACCGGCCTGTATACCTCGCCGCATTTACGGGACTTCAGGGAAAGGATCAGGGTGGATGGCGCAATGGTGGATACTAGTTACGTAGTAGGATTTGTAGAACGCATTATGCCCATAGCCGACGAAATAGAACCTTCGTTTTTCGAGATCACCGTGGCCATGGCCTTCGACTATTTTACGAGGCAGGATGTTGACATTGCCATCATAGAAACCGGGCTGGGCGGACGTTTCGACAGTACCAACATAATTATCCCGGAGCTGTCCGTTATTACCAATATCGGTTGGGACCATGTAAATATATTGGGCGACACATTGCCCGCAATTGCCGCCGAAAAAGCAGGCATCATTAAACCCGGCATACCCGTGGTTATCGGCGAGGCGTTGCCCGAAACCTCCCAGGTATTCATGGACGCAGCTGCCCGCGCAAATGCCCCCATTATTTTTGCTGAAGAACAACGCAAGGCCATCGACTGGAAATATCAATCTTCTGAATTGGTGGTGGAAGTGGTAAAGCTCGGTACGGACGAAAAGAACTTTTATCACCTCGACCTCACGGGCATTTATCAAACGCGCAACCTGGTAACCACGCTGGAAGCCCTGCACCAGTTATGGCTCCAGGGCTGGAACCTGCATGAAACACAAATAAAGAACGGGCTGAAAAAAGTAAAAAAACTAACGGGCTTGCATGGCCGATGGGAAGTGATCCGCCATCATCCTGAGGTGGTGCTGGACGTAGCGCACAATGCTGAAGGTATGCAACAGGTATTACAACAGGTAGAGCTGATAGATCCCGCGCATCTGCACATTGTATTGGGCATGGTAAAGGATAAGGACATCAACCGCGTGCTGGCCCTGCTGCCCACGCATGCGCGCTATTATTTTACCCAGGCCCGCATTCCGCGTGCGTTGGACGCAGGGCTGCTGAAACAACAGGCCAACGCTTTCGGCCTTCATGGCGAATCATACGGAGAAGTGAATGCCGCTGTAAAAGCAGCCATCGCGGAAGCAAAAAAAGAAGACCTGGTGCTGGTGTGCGGCAGCGTATTCGTGGTGGGCGAAGTGGCCCTGGAGTAATTAATAATTATTAATTGATGATTATTTCTCCCAGTTTCTCCAATGCATACATGATTACTGTAACGTGCATGGCCTGGAAGATGCCGTGCTCCTTCAATATTTTTTTCAATTCATCAATCGATAACAGCACCACTTCAATTTCCTCGTTGTGATCGAGTGATTGTTCTTTAACTTTTTTTCCGCCGGTGGCCAGGAACATGTGCATCCAATTGGTATTGGTAGACGGGTTGGGCGATATCTTGCCGAGGTATTCGAACTTGCTGAACTCGTAGCCGGTTTCCTCCATCAGCTCGCGGGCAATGGCATGTTCATAGTTGGTGTCCGTATTATCTACGCATCCGCCGGGCACTTCGATAATCGTTTCACCGATCGCGTGGCGGTATTGTCTTACCATGATGGCTTTTCTATCTTCTGTCAATGCCAGCGCGCTAACCCAGGTAGGGAACTCGTACACATAATACGGTGCAACGATCTTTCCATCGGGCTTTTCGCAGGTGTCTTTGCGTACGGTGAACCAGGTGTCTTTAAAAAGATATTCTGAAGAAAGTATTTTCCAGTTCATTATTGACTATTTAATATTAATTATTTGTCTCGCTCATGACCAGACTGCGGCCCCTGCAAGAATAATCAATAATTAATAATTAATAATCAACTTACCACTTCATCCTTTCTCTCAGCGAGGTGATATGGGCGGTATGATGCTTGCTGTGCCAGGCATACATTCCCAGCAGGTACCAGAGGGTCATTTGCTTTTTATACTCGGGATGAAAAACACCGCGGGCTTCAAAATCTGCGTCTTTAATGTTCACCAGTATTTCATGCCAGCGGGCATGCAATGCATGTAATAAGGTGATGGAAACGTTGACAGGAATGTTCTTTGAGTCCGGCAACTCAGACCATTTCTCCTGGTCGTATGGGCGAATGGTCGGATGGTCTTCTGTCAGGCCGAGCTTGAAGCGGCAATACGCGTTCAGGTGGCTGTCTGCAACGTGGTGCACCACCTGCTGTACGGTCCAGCCGCCTTCACGATAGGGTGTTCCCAATTGCGAAGCGTCGAGGTTGCTTAGGGCATTCTCGAGGGTCTGCGGAAGGAATTTAATATCGTTGATCCATTCTTGTTTCAGTTGAGCAGAAAAAGGTTGCGGTTCGTACTTGCCAATGGGATAACGTGGGTCCATAGTTTGAAAATTGAGTGTGAATGTTGGAAAGTTGGGCCTTGGATATTCGGTGCTAATGCGAGCACAAGTATAGAATAAATAGGAAAGTGTAAACTGTATCAGTTTTATGTATTCATAGCATATCAGCACCAACGCTTAACATTCAACTTTCCCAGCTTGCAACTTCCGCACTTGACGGTCTTATTCCTCTCTCAGCGCATGCCCTGTAAGATTAATGAATACGTCTTCCAGGTTGGCGCGCTTTACTTCCTTCGGACGTTCAAAGCCCGTTGCCACCAGGTCATCGATGAGCTTATCGGGAGAATCCATGGCAATGATGTTGCCGCTGTCCATGATGGCTACGCGGTCGCAAAGGATTTCCGCCTCATCCATGTAATGCGTAGTAATGATAACGGTAGTTCCTTTTTCGCGGATTTGTTTTACGAGGTCCCACAGATTCCTGCGCGCCTGCGGATCGAGGCCGGTGGTGGGTTCGTCGAGGAAAATGATCTTGGGACGATTAATGAGCGTGGTGGCAATGGAAAAACGTTGCTTCTGGCCGCCGCTTAAAGATTTATACTGAGCTTTTGCTTTGTCGCGCAGGTTCACCATGTCCAGCAGCTCCACCGGTTTTACTTTGCGGTTGTACAAGCCGTTGAACAGCTCTATCAGCTCCGAAAGATTAAGGCCCGGATAATAGCCGGAGGTCTGCAATTGCACGCCGATGATCTTCTTTATCTCACCCGGCGATTTATCCAGGTCAAAACCATCAACGATCACTTCTCCCGATGTTTTATCGCGCAGCGTTTCAATAATTTCAAGCGTGGTGGATTTACCGGCCCCATTGGGTCCTAATAATCCGAAGATCTCTCCTTCCTGCACCGTAAAGCTGATGCCCTTCACTGCCTGGAAATTGCCGTAGTTCTTTACAAGGTTGTTCACCGATATGATGGTGCGGGACATGCTGCTTATTTAAGGATGAGTTCCATTTTTATGTCGGCTGTTACAAAGGGCGAACCTATTACTTCAACATGGCGGAAGCCGTATTTTTCGTACAGGCTGATGGCCGTTGTTAATTGATGGTTCGAAAACAAGGTAACACGTTCCGCACCGGATTGGCGCGCGGTATCGATGCATTTTTCGATCAGCAATTTACTGATGCCCTGGCCCTGCCATTGCTTAGCCACGGCCATTTTATGCAACTCATATTCGCCATTGCCTGCGTTAACGATGGCTGCTGATCCTACAATGCCTTCGGGCGACTGTGCAAGGTAAATAGCGCCTCCCCTATCAAGGATGGTGCCACGGGGATCGTTTACCACTTCCAGGTCGTGTGATTCCAGGAGGTTATAATGTTCCAACCAATATAGGTTCAGGTCGCGAAATGCGCCGGCGTGCTCGTCGGCATAATTGATAATGTTGATGGATGTATTCATGGCTGATTGATTGACTGCTTTTCAACAACGGTATATTGTTCCAGTTCATCCATCATTTTACTGCTGCCAATGAACAATGGAGTGCGCTGGTGCAATTCCGTTGGTTTAATGTCCAGTATGCGCCTGTTGCCGTCCGTGGCCCTTCCGCCCGCAACTTCTACGATGAACGCGAAAGGATTGCATTCGTACAGCAGCCGCAGTTTCCCCTTGGGTTTGTCGGTGGTGCCGGGATACATGAAAATACCGCCCTTTATCAGGTTGCGGTGCACATCGGACACCATGCTGCCGATATAGCGTTGCGTATAGGGCCCGCCATCGGCTTTTGTTTTGCGCTGGCAACAATTGATATAATTGCGCACGGTTTCGGCGTATTGGAAAAAATTGCCGTGGTTGACGGAGTAGATTTTTCCGTTTTCTGGGCATTTCAAATCGGGATGGCTCAGGCAAAATTCCCCGATGGATGGATCGAGGGTAAAGCCGTTTACGCCGCGACGCGTGGCATACACCAGCATGGTAGACGAACCATACACGATATACCCCGCGGCCACCTGCTTGTTGCCGGGCTGAAGGAAGTCCTCGATATTGCAGGGCTTTCCTTTTTCGCTGATGCGCCTGTAAATGGCGAAGATGGTGCCGATGCTCACGTTCACATCAATGTTGCCGCTGCCATCGAGCGGGTCGATCAGCACCACGTATTTTGAATTATTGCTCACTTCGTCGTCAAACACTACAATATCGTCCAGCTCTTCGCTGCCAAGGCCCGCACAGGCGATGCCGTGACGCAATGCGCCCATGAACTGGTTATTAGCATATACATCCAGCTTTTTTACGTCCTCTCCCTGTACATTCACGCTGCCCGCATCGCCTAAAATATCCACCAAGCCCGCCTTATTCACTTCCACATTAACGCGTTTGGCTGCCAGGCCAATGTCGCGCAAAAGACTGCTCAGCTCCCCGGTGGCGGTGGGAAAATTGCGCAATTGCTGAATGGTAAATTCGTCAAGAGTAAGGATCCGTCGGTTCACGTTCATATTGGTAGTGGTTAGGGCAACAAAAGTAAGCGAAATAGGCAATCAGCCAACTGACCGATAACCCTGTTGGCCATCCCCCGAAGTGGTGAAGCCGCATCAAGGAAAACCGTTGGCAGACCGTTCGGGATCGGTTGCTAAAGTGCCTGTTGGCTGATGATAATTCCCGACATTTGCGCCACCAACAGGTAATCAATCAGCCAATCAACCGGTATGCAAGTCTTTAAATTCGGAGGGGCAAGCGTAAACAGCGTGGAAAGGATCAGGAATGCTGCGGAAATACTCCGCCGTTATCCTAATGAAAAACTGCTGGTGGTCATTTCGGCCATGGGCAAAACCACCAATGCCCTGGAAAAAGTGGTGGAAGCTTTTTACGAGGGGCGCCAGGACCAATCGCTGCAGTTGTTCGAGGCTGTAAAACAACATCACATAGACACTGCAAAAAACGTATTGGTTACGCACTTCAACGAATGCCTGGAGCAGCTCAATCATTTTTTTACCGAAGCGGAATGGTTGCTGCACGACAAACCGGTAAGGCATTTCGATTATTATTACGACCAGGTGGTATGCATCGGCGAATTGTTATCAACCGCCATTGTCAGCGCATACCTGAATGAAACCGGTATACAAAATACCTGGATAGATGTGCGCGACATCATCCGCACCGACGATAATTTCCGCGACGCCAACATCGATTGGAACTTCAGCCTTTCCAAAGTGAAGACCGCCCTCCTTCCATTGTTCAATGGAACAGACATCGTGATAACGCAGGGATTCATTGGAGCAACCGACGAAAACGAAAGCACCACGTTGGGCCGCGAAGGCAGCGATTACACCGCGGCTGTTTTTGCCAACATGCTCGACGCGGACAATCAAACCATCTGGAAGGACGTACAAGGCGTTATGAATGCCGATCCCAAGGCCTTTCCCGATGCGCAGTTCATCGGCCAGCTCAATTACGATGAAGTGATAGAAATGGCCTATTACGGGGCACAGGTCATTCACCCGAAGACCATTAAGCCCCTCCAGAACAAGGGCATCCCCCTGCACGTAAAATGTTTCCTGGACCCCACTGCTGCCGGAACAGTGATACATAGCCGAAAAGTTGATCATCTGCCGCCGATCATCGTGGTAAAAGACAACCAGGCATTGCTGCAATTGCAATCACAGGATTTTTCTTTCGTGGGCGAAAAGCCGGTGAGCGATTTGTACCGAATGCTTGCAGACATCAGGATCAAACCTAATCTTATTCAAACCGGCGCGGTCAGCATCATGCTTTGCCTTGACGACAGGCCGGAGAAGATCGAGAAGCTTGCATTATCGGCATCGGCCGAATTTGAAGTATCGGTTGAAAAAGGACTTACGCTGCTCACCATCCGCCATTATAAGGATGAGCTGCTGCAGCAAATGACCGCGGGAAAGAAAATAGTATTGCGGCAACAATCACCGGAAACCGTGCAGGTATTGATGAAGGATCAGGGTTGATCGGCCTTCACAAACGAACGTACTACCCTTCTGCCGTCCTGGCGGATGTGCAGCAGGTAAACGCCCGCAGGTAATTTTTCCAATTGCAGCTTTAATTGATTTAAGCCTGTACGTACAAGGTATTTTTTATCGAAGAGCTTCTGAGCTGTGTTGCTGTATATCTCTATTTCACAATTGCCTTGCATGGCTGTTTTTACCACCAGCGTCATGGTATTGCCAGCGGGGTTTGGCGACAGGCGCAACAATTGAAGGTCCTGCTGGTTCCTGATGTACACCGTGGTAACCGGCGCATATAAAGTAGTGCCGTCCGTGTACATGACCTTTAACCGGTAATACACATAGCCAAGTGGCGCATTCTTATCGGTTAGTGTATAATTGAATTGACCATTATTCGGCAGGTTGTTTACGGTGGTATAGTTCACATTGTCGACGGAACGTTCCACTTCATAGCCGCGCACGCTGGCAATGCGCTTCATTTTCCAGGCGAGTTCCACCACATCATCGCTTTCTTTGGCGGTAAAATACACCAGGTCATTCAAGGGCAAGGGGGCACATACAAGCGCTGTACTTGCCACCGGCACATAACCGGTGATCAATGCGCCTGCAGTCCCGGGTGTTGCGCCGTTGGCAAGGCCACGGCAAGCCACTACTGAAGTGGTTGCACTGATAAGGCCATTCAAACCTCCGCCCAACGAAGTATCTACCAGCGGATTCAATGCGGCGCCGCTAACCCATATGACACCGCCAGCCCCTCCACCTCCGGGCCCGAAACAACCCGAAGAAGGCGTATAGCTTGAAAAAGATCCATTAGCGCCCATTGCTTCCGCAGTTACGTTGCCTGCATAGTTATTTACATTCAGGACTATTACGCCGCCCGCGCCTCCACCGCCTCCACCATCACCACCTGCAGACCAGGGATCGGCAAGGTCCGCGCGGTAAGGCCTTGCACCGTTTGCACGAATGAGCTGGTTATTTCCATTGAGCGTTGCCGTTAGCAGGAATACAATGCCGCCGCCATTACCACCTGGCATACCCACATTGTTGTTCCCCTGGCCTGCCCCTCCTCCACCGCCCACGAATACGCGGTTATTAGCTGCTGCCGTGCTGTATCCATAGGCCGACAAGCCCAATCCACCCACACCGGGATGCTGAGCATGACAACCGAAAGTGCCTTCGTTGGAACGCATGCCGCCACTGCCGCCCGTAGCATAATTACCTCCGCCGCCTCCACCGGCATTGTGGTTATTGCCGCCACCGCCCCCATTGGCCAGCTTTCCCTTGCCCATCTCCATATTGGCCGGCAATGTTGAAATGCCTTCCCCCTTGCTGCCACCCAACTGGTATACCGAAGCAGGCGGATTTGCCAGGAAAAAACTCGTGATGTTGTTCGACCAATCGCAGTTGTACGGAGGAGGATGGTCGATATATGTCCCGCCTTTGAACCCTGCTCCGTTAGCATCGATAGGCGCCAACAGGGATATGCTGTTAACAGCTTCTATGGCAATAATACCACCGGTTCCTGTAGTGGCATTCCATGGAGCAGCCTTAAGGGTATCGGTTACCACCGCATCGGTATAACGCGGCACGGTTACCAGTTGCACCAGCCCGCTCACGGTATAGGTACGTTGCAGGCTATACACCAGCAAAATATCGTTGCCATTGACGCCGCATACATAGTTGAATTCATAATTACCGGCATTGCCAAGGGAGGTAATGTTGCCGAAGGTGGCGGTGTTGGTATTGTCGATGGTAGCCCCCTTCATTTGAATGATGAGGACCTTAACCCCGGGAGAAAGCCCCGCGGCCGAAGAAAGCGTAAGCGTATTAGTGGTAGTATTGATGGCGTTGACCTTGTGATAAGTGTTCACCACGCCGGAAATGTTCTGGCCACTAACAATTGAACCTACCAATAACAGTATGAGAACCGGGTACAGTTTCATTACATATTCATAAGATTATTGGACATTCTACTAACGGTAAAATAAGGGTTTTCTGCTATATCGCAGAGCGTTGCAGGCTGGAATCAGGCTGAAAAAGGGGTTTTTCAGCCTGGGCATAGTATAAACACGAAGGGGATTTCTGAATGATCAACAGGGAATAATCAATAATTATTAATTATTGATTATTTATTATTAGGGAGCTTTCTTCTCTACCACTACGGTCTGTTTCAGTTTTACGGCCACATTCTTTTCCAGGCGTACGGCAGGCTTCCAGTCGGGCATTCTTTCGAACATCTCTTCCAGCTTTTCGTTTAATACGTCGTTGCCGCCTTTGGACACCTGGGCCCAGATGGGTTTTCCATTCTCGTCGATGATGAATTCAATAAGAACATAAGAGGTGGTTTGATCTTCTTCGAGGTAGGCGGCCATTTCGGTACTTACTTCTGAAAGGAACTGGGAAAATTTTTCGCTGCCGCCGGGATATACGGGTAAGGTATTGACCACCTTAGCTATTTCTATGTCGGGGACTTTTTTCGGAATTCTTTTCTTAACGGGTTGCTTGAGCTTTTTTTCTTCGGGCGTGCTAAGGACCACTTCTTCTGTAACATACTCCCCTTTTTTGTTCACGAGTATCAATGGCACTTCCTTATGTTTTTCAAAGTAATTGTACACGTTCCGCAGGTTGCCCACCATGGATGCATACTCAGGAAAATCTTTCAGGTAACGGGCCAGGTAATCGTTGCTGTTCTTGTTCTTGAAATGCACGGGAAAAATGTGAACGGGTATAAAATCCTGTCCCTGGTTCTTGGCGTGCATCGCCAGTACGTACAGGTCTTCTATCTGCTTATCGGTAATAGGGATGCAGCCGGTGGTTACACAGCTGCCGTGGATGTATATATCGCCGCCGGGTTGGATGGAATCGCTGAGGATCCTGTCCGAAACGTTGGGATAGTTCAATCCCAGCGACAAATGGTACATGCTCCTGGGGTTAAACTCGTTGATGTAATAAAAGCCTTCCGGTACCTGGTAATCGCCCTGCATGCGCTTGGGGCCAAGGCTGCCGGCAAGTGCGCAAACCTTGTAGGTATTGAACAGTTTGTACTTTTCGTTGATGCCGTATTTAACCCATACTTCCAGCTGGCTGTCGTACTTGAACGAGCGGATGTACATATACTTGGCGGGCCATGCCAGCCCCTTAGCTTCGAATTGCTTGCGCAGCGTATCTTCTTTACGCAGCAATACCTCATTGATCTTGGGGTAAGTGCGCTGGAAATCTACGAACGTAATATTCTGGGCAGAGCTCTGAGCCATTGCCCAGGCGCTGCTGCATAACAATAAAATAAATGGGATTGCTCGTAGCATAGATTTCTTGCTATTCATATTACGGACGTACACGTGATTTATTTTATGGGGTTAGTAAAATCTTTGTTTAACAGCAAAAATTCAGCCCGAAATTACAACAAAGCCGGTGAGTTATTCACCGGCTGTTAGTTAAATCACAGATTTCCACGTAGTTCCTGCTCCCGCTCTATGGCCTCGAAAAGTGCCTTGAAATTGCCCTTTCCAAAGCTTTTGGCGCCTTTACGCTGTATGATCTCGAAGAACAGCGTGGGCCTGTCCTGTACAGGTTTCGTAAATATCTGCAGCAAATATCCTTCGTCGTCCCGGTCGACCAGTATGCCCAGTTCGCGCAGGGGGCGCAGGTCTTCGTCTATTTTGCCTACCCGGTCCAGTACTTTATCGTAATATGAACCGGGCACCTGCAGGAACTCTACCCCCCTGGACCGGAGGGCGGTAACGGTTTCAATGATGTTGTTGGTGGCCATGGCCACGTGCTGCACGCCTTCGCCATTGTAAAAATCAAGGTATTCTTCCACCTGCGATTTCTTCTTTCCTTCTGCAGGCTCATTGATGGGGAATTTTACAAAGCCATTGCCGTTGCTCATCACTTTGCTCATGAGCGCGGAATATTCGGTAGAAATGTCATTGTCGTCGAATGAAAGGATGTTGCGGAATCCCATGACCTCTTCATAAAATTTCACCCATACATTCATTTGGTTCCAGCCCACATTGCCTACGCAATGGTCAACATACAGCAGGCCGGTCTCGGCGGCGCTGAAGTGCGGGTTGTTCCATGCTTTATAGCCCGGCAGGAATATGCCCTGGTAATTTTTTCTTTCGATGAAAAGATGAACGGTGTCGCCATACGTATGAATGCCGCTGATGACCACCTGTCCCGATGCATCGTTGGTAGTAACAGGCTTCATATAGCTGCGTGCGCCACGGGCCGTGGTTTCTTCCCAGGCCCTCGTTGCATCGTCTACCCGTAGGGCCAGCGACTTTACGCCATCGCCGTGCTTGTGTACATGGTCTGCAATGGCATTATTCGGGCGAAGGGAGGTAGTGAGCAACAGTGTTAGTTTGTTCTGCCGCACCGCATAACTGGCCTTGTCGCGGACGCCGGTTTCGGGCCCTGCGTATGCCAGCGGCTGAAAGCCGAAAGCAGTGATATAATAGTGCGCGGCCTGCTTTGCATTGCCTACATAGAATTCAACAAAATCGGTTCCCTGTAATGGAAGAAAATCCTCTTGAATTTTGGAAGAATTGCTGGTAGCGGTAATTGTTGACATGCGTAAAAGATTTGATGGAAAATTGAATGGGACGGTTCATACAAACACCATTACTGGTTGGTAAATGCCGCGTCCATTGCAAGGGCTTCCATCAGCATAAAGTAACTGCTGCGCTCGTCGGGGAATAATTTAGAGGGATAATCTGGCCGCATGCTTACAAAGATAACAATCCATATTATCTTCGCCGCATGCTCAAAGTTGGAATTCTTGGCGGTGGCCAGTTGGGAAGGATGTTGCTGCAAGCCGCTGCCAATTACCCGGTAGAAACGCATGTGCTGGAAAATGATCCCGACTGCCCGGCGGCGCATCTTTGCCATCATTTCACCCAGGGAGATATACGCGATGCCGTGGACGTATACAATTTCGGCAAAGGCCTTAACGCCCTCGTGATAGAAATAGAAAGCGTGAATGAAGACGCACTGGAAAAGCTCGAGCAGGAAGGCGTAGCTGTTTTTCCCCGCCCTGCCGCGTTGCGGACCATCAAGAATAAAATCACTCAAAAAGAATTTTATAAGGAAAAAGGAATACCTACCGCCTCCTTCATCGTTACCCAATCTTTAAAAGAGCTGGAATTGCAGGATTCCTACCTGCCCGCGGTACACAAAATAGGCTTGGGCGGATATGATGGCCGCGGCGTACAGGTAATCACCGCAAAAGAAGAAATATCCAAGGGGTTCGATGCGCCGGCCGTATTGGAAAAGCTCGTCGATATTCACAAAGAGGTTTCCCAGATAGTGGCGGTTAATAAAAAGGGACGCACAGTTTTGTACCCGCCCGTTGACATGGTATTCGATCACAGGCTGAACCTGCTCGACTTCCAGATAAGCCCTGCAGATTTACCTCAGGAAACTTTGTGGAAGATCGAGGCCATTTCGCTGAAAGTGGTAAAGGCATTGAGCAGCCCCGGCATTTTTGCAGTGGAGCTGTTGGTAGATAAGAATGGTGAAATTTACGTGAACGAAACGGCGCCACGTGTGCACAACAGCGGCCATCACACCATTGAGGCCAATTACAGCTCGCAGTTCGACATGATGTGGCGTATTATCCTCGATTACCCGCTTGGGAATCCCGCTCATATTTTACCCGCGGCCATCGTGAACCTGCTCGGCGCCGAAGGGCACAGCGGCGAAGCGCATTATGAAGGGTTGGACGAGGTGCTGCAAATGGACAATGTGTTCGTGCATATATACGGCAAGCGGCAAACCCGGCCCGGGCGCAAAATGGGGCATATCACCATCGTGAGCCGCGAACGGCAGGACCTTATTCATAAGGCAAATAAAATTAAAAGGGTATTGAAGGTTTGCAGCGCGGATAATAATGACAAATAAAATCATCATCGATGCCTCAACCAACCATTTCCGTCGGTATCATCATGGGCAGCGACAGCGACCTGAGCATCATGCAGGCCGCGGCAGATATTCTGAAAGAGTTTGGAATTGAATTTGAAGTAACGGTAGTATCGGCGCATCGTACGCCCTTGCGTATGGTAGAATATGCGCAAACAGCCAAGCAAAGAGGACTGAAGGTGATTATTGCAGGAGCTGGTGGCGCGGCCCATTTACCAGGTATGGTGGCGGCCATTACTCCATTGCCGGTGATAGGCGTTCCCATTAAGTCATCCAATTCCATCGATGGATGGGATTCCGTACTGTCGATTTTGCAAATGCCAAATGGGGTACCCGTGGCCACGGTGGCGCTGAACGCTGCAAAAAACGCAGGCATCCTGGCCGCCTTGATACTAGGCGCATTCGATGAAACCATTGGCACAAAAGTGGAACAATACAAGACACAGCTTGGCGATGAAGTAAAACAGAAAGTGGATAAACTGAAGTCTGATGGATGGAAAAATGCCTTTGATTAAACTTGTATCGTATGCGTTCTGCTGCCTTATCATTTTCACCGGTTGCAATATGTCGAACCAACCCCAACTCTCCCTACTGCTAAAAAAAGATCTGCCCGGTTTTTCTTCCGCCTCGGCCATTGAAATGCATGATGGCTGGTTGTATGTCATTGGTGATGATTCAAGATACCTTGTAGTACTCGATAAACACTACAATATATTCGATACGGTGATGTTATTCCCCGGAGAAGGCCTGCGCATTCCAAAGAAGGAAAAATCAGACCTCGAAGCTTCCACGATCGTTGAATATAACGGCAAGGATCACCTGCTGGTTGCGGGATCGGCCAGCACGCCCGAACGGGAAGTATTCTTTTTATTCCCTTTGAACAAGCCGAGGGATTACCAGGCAATACCGGCGCAGGCGTTTTATCAATCGGTGAAACAGCAAGGGCTGCACATCATCAATATAGAAGGACTGGTGAACATTCGCAACAAGCTGCTGCTGGCCAACCGCGCCAATGAATCGCAGCCGCAAAATCATTTCATTACCGTTCAGGCTGATTTTTTATATGATACCAAATTGGCCGCGCCGGTAATATCCACGCTGAAACTTCCGCAGGCAGCTGATGCTGTTATCGGGGTTTCGGGACTAGCATACGTTGCGGAAAAGGACTTGTTGCTGTTCACCGCGTCGGTAGAGCTTACGGACAATGCAGTTGACGATGGCGATATCGGGAACAGTTATCTGGGATATATCTCGGGCTTTTCCATGAAAATGCAACAACGCGAGGTCCTGGCCGATGGACTGATCAACCTTTCTGAATTGCAGGCCGAGTTTGCAAATGAAAAAATCGAATCGGTTTGCGTGGAATCGGCGGGTGATAATTTAGTGCTGCACCTGGTGGCAGACAATGACAATGGCACCAGCACCTTGTTTAAGGTGAGCATGCCTAATCCCGCACGTTGATGACAACGAACCCATCCTGCATAGGCCCGGAGCAGCGGTAAATAATATCGAAAAATTGTCTTCCCCATCTTGCATAATAGGGTAAAAAATTCTCCACGCGCTCCTGCAGGCTGTTGTTGGGGAATAATGCCTGTTTGATGGTGTTGACCTGCCGCTGGTAGTCGCTGAACTTGCGACGCTCCGCCCTTAGCAGCTTTTTCTCCAGTTCCTTCAATTTATTCAACGCGCTTGTTTCCAATGCAGACACGTGCTGCGCAAGCGTAACGTCTATTTTACCGGAAATTGCTTTTAGTTTCTCATATAAGCGTTTTGCTTCTTCTATTTCTTCCTGTATGGTCAACTGGTTGCCGGACTCTTTTTTTACCAACACGTTCATAAGTTCCTGTTCCGGTAGAAAAATATCTGCATCACTAAGTTGCAGCTTGTCCATTTTTTGTTTCCAGTTGCTTTCCACGACGAGGAACGAATTGCGCAATACCAATACGGGGAATGGAACGTGGTAATGATCGAACAGGCCTTTCAGTTCCAGCCAATAGGCGAGCTCGCCGCCGCCGCCGATGAATGCTACATCTGGTAATATGGTTTCCTGGAACAATCCGCGCAGTATTACGTTCGGGCTGAACACTTCGGGTTCGTCCTGCAATGCCTGCTGTAATTCATCAGGCGAAAATTTCACCTTGCCGCTCCCACTGGAGTCCTTCGGACCATTCACTTTATGTCCCGATCCGTTTTGAATAATGCGTTCTCTTACATTATCCTTCAGGTAAAACAGGTTGATCTCTCTCGGGTGTGCCTGCACTTTAAAACCGGCCTTGTCCATGGCCTGCACCGATTGCTGCACTACTGACGAGGGTATCTGCTCCAGCAGGTCTTCTTCAAATACGGGCCGCATGGCCCTTTTAAAATTAGGATTGTCCGGTATCAACACTACCAGGCCGTAGTCGGCAAACAACGCATTCACCAATTTGAACGTGGCGGTTTGAATGTCGGGGCTTTCGAGGTAACATTGCTTCAGCAGCGTGATCAATTCCTTTCCGTGCGGAAAAATACCAATTTGCCCTTCTACCTGGTGAATGATCTTTTCCAGCCCTTTTGTATTCATTCTGCCAACGGCGCCGGTTTGCTTTGTATCCCACACCAGCTTTTCGCCATTCAGGTGAATATGTCCGAGCTCATCAAGGTCAGCATCTTCACAGCCCATGTAGAACACCGGCACGAAATGATATTGCGGCAGCTGAAGCTTCAGCGTATCGGCCAGTTTAATAGCGTGTAAGATCTTGTAAATAAAATACAGGTTGCCGGTAAATATATTGGGTTGATGCGCAGTGCAAATGGTAAATGTATTGTCATTGGCCAGCAGCCTGATGTTATTGGTAACGGCCTCGCTTGTTTCCAATGCACTGTATTGCCGCTGCAATTCTGTTTGCAGGAGCTTGCGATCGGTATTGAATGCCTTTCGTTGCTCGATGGCGGCCTGTATGCCTTGGAGGTTTACATCATGGCTATAAAATGCGCGTAACGCAGGAGACTGATCTAAATAGTCCAGTACGATCTTGGAGAAATAGCCTGTTTGCTGGTAAGGAACCCGGGTAGAAATACAGTCCATAAGCAAAGTAAAAATAATAAGTTGGCAACGAGTTCTGTTGCGGCCTGTCAATTTTAACGTTCCGGTAATTCACAACTTATGCATAACGTTCGGCCCGGAACGGGCGAATGTCCATGCTGGGCGCGGTTTCATTGGCAATTTCAGCAACCAATTTTCCGGTCCCGGGCCCAAGGCTTAAGCCAAGCATCGAGTGGCCGGTAGCAACGATAAGGTTATGCAATCTGGCCGCACGCCCCAGGTAGGGCAATCCATCAGCCGAGCAGGGCCGGTAGCCATGCCATACTTTATCTGGTGTGGGCATTGGCACATCAAACTCGGGAAAAAACCTTTTTACGGCAGATAGTATTCCCTTTACGCGTTCCATGCGTGCAGGCGTATTCATGGATGTGATCTCCATGGTGCCTCCAAACCGTGTGCGGCCATTCATGGGCGTTATAGCTACTCTCCCTTCGATGAGCACCGATGGATAATTTACTTTGAACTTTTCATCTTCGGTTGTTACGGAGTACCCGCGACCTGCGACCATCGGTATCCTTAGTCCCAGCTTGCCCGCCATGGTACTGGTCCATGACCCTGTTGCCAGCACCACTACGTCTGCATCATAAGAAGTTTTTCCTGTAATCACTTTGCGTATGCCGTTGCGGTCCTTTTCAAATCCCGTTACGGCTTCGTTGGTTTGCAATTGCACGCCCTGGCTTTTTAAATATGCCAGCAGGTTTTTCATCAGGTCGTTGGGATAGCAATGCGCGTCGCATTTAAAATAAATGGCGCCCATTGCATTCACTTTGGTATGCGGTTCCATTTGCTGCACCTGCTCGCCGGTGAGCAATTCAGTGTCCAGTCCTAGTTCCTGTGCTTTGTGAACCGTTTCTTCGGCATGGTGCGCTTCCTTCGGTGTTTGATACAATTCCAGGATGCCCTTCTTCTCATAATAAAAATCGAATGCGGGCATTTGTTTCCATTCGTCGTAACAGCGCATGCTTAGCAATGCAATGTCGCGTAGCGGAATGGCTGCCGCGTCAACGAACTTTTGCTGGGCGGCCTTTACGAACTTCATGCCCCAGTTGATCAGGGGCCAATGTAATCGCGGTTGAATGTAAAAAGGCCCCGTTGGATTGAGCATGAGTTTCAGGCCCTGGTTAACGATGCCCGGCTTTGCCAGTGGAACGAAATGGCTGGGGCATATGTATCCCGCATTGCCGTAGCTGCAATTATTCTGGAAATCTCCCTTGTCCAGTACCGTTACTTCCCATCCTGATTGCCGCAAATAAAAAGCCGAGCTTAAACCTATGATCCCTCCTCCTATTACGATTGCTTTCATGCTTCAAAGGTAAAAGTTTCGATGTTAACACCGGGTGCGTAAGACGCCATCAATAGTTCAGCTTTATACCCGTAATATTCATGGGCAGCCATACCTGCATTTCTGTCTGGCCGCGGTTGGCCCATGCATAATATGGAATTAGCGTGATGGTCTTTTCCAGCACCGCTATGCTTCGCCCATCCTGCGACGGCACGATCACCGGCGCTTCAGTTTGTAACGCGAACAGCTTTTCGCTCAATACCTGGTGCTTTATTACTGTAAACCGGGAATATTGCGGCAATACCATGTTCCAGGCGTTGCCGTTATTGTCCACACCTTCCATGCAATAGATCAGTGGCCCGCGCTGAATGGCTACGCGGTCGGTTGTTTGTTTAATTTCGGGCCTGCCTCTCAATTGTTCCACCTGCATGGCAAAATCGAGTTCCACTACGTCTCCTTTTTGCCAGTTTTTTTCAATCGACGCATATCCATCTTTTACCACCATAGGCACAAGCTTGCCATTGACCCTTATCCAGGCCTCGGGGCGCTCCGTTGAATAGAAGCGGTACAGTCCACCAGGCACGGGTTCGGTTAGCCATCCCGGTAACCTGATGCGCAATGATTTTTTGATGTTTTTAGAGGGATCGATAGTGAGCTTTACACCGCTGGTAAATGGATAGCCCGTTTGCATGCTTACCTCGATATCAATTCTTCCATAATTGAAACTGGTTTTGCTGCCAATAAACAGGTTTATCCAAATAGCGTCTTCGGATTGTCCATAGATATAATTGCCGACCGATGATACCAATCTTGCAATGTTCGATGGGCAGCAGGCGGTGCCGAACCATTCGCGGCGGTAGTGCTGCCCGCTCGATGCAAGTGGATTGCCATAAAAGAAACGGTCGCCGCTGATGCTGAGTCCGGCGAGCGCTCCATTGTACAAACTTTTTTCCAATACATCCATGTATTTGCTCTCGCCCGTGAGCACATTCATGCGATGGTTCCAGAATACCATGCCCACCGATGCACAGGTTTCGCAATAGGCATTTTCATTCGGCAGGTCATAATCAATGGTAAAACCTTCGTTACTGCCCGATGAACCGATGCCGCCTGTGACATACATATTGCGGAACACAACATCTTCCCAAACCGTTTTCATTGCGCGCATATAACCGGAATCGCCTGTAACAGCAGCAACATCCGCCGCACCGGTGTACAGGTACATGGCGCGCACCGCGTGGCCTGTAATTTCCTTTTGCGATTTTACCGGCACATCGTCCTGGCAATATTTGGGATCTTTCCATTGGTCCCAGATCACGCCTTTACCATGGCCTCGTCCACGCTGGTCCAGGAACCAATCGGCCAATTGCAGGTAGCGGTTATTCTTTGTAACATGGTACAGCTTCATGAGCGCCAGCTCTATTTCCTGGTGGCCGCTCACCCAGGGCCTGTTCTGCCGCCGGAAAATGGAATCGATGTGATCTGCAAACCGTATGGCCGCGTCCAGTAATTTTCTTTTGCCGGTAGTGTTGTAGTAAGCAACCGCTGCTTCCATCAAATGGCCGGCGCAATAATCCTCGTGCTTTTCCATATCGGTCCAGCGCTTGTCCAGCCCAGTGAGCGTGTAATATGTATTAAGGTACCCATCTGGCAGTTGCGCGGACACTATCTTATCGATCCATTCATCTGCCTTCTTTTCCAATGCCGCATCGGGATGATTTTTTAAGGAATAAGCAATTGCTTCCAATGCTTTGTACACATCGCTGTCATCGTAATAAATGCCTTCATGCTTTTCGCCCTTGTTGCGGGCTACTTTTTCAAAATTGCGAATGCGCGGCGTTTTAACTTCTGTCTGGTAAATGCAGGCCGCCAAAGTAGCAGTGGCCACCTTATCCATTTTCGGTTTCCAGAAGCTGTCGGTTATAATGACCTTTGAAAAGTTCACCGGCTCGAACCGCTGCAAGGATTGCGCGGAACCAGTGGTGCATACAATAGTGCTGATGCAAACGATCAATATTTTTAGCCGCGTGTTCATTTCAATAATTATTAATTATTCATATTACCTGGAAGCCGTGCGCATAAGGATCGTCTTCGGTATCTATTGAAATGGTATTATATCCATAGATCCTTGCCCAACCTTCGATACTCGGCCGGATGGCCGGTTTGCCCCCCAGCGTGGTCTCTTCTTCGATGCGGCCGGTAAAAGTGGAACCGATGAAGCTTTCGTGCACGAACTCCTCGCCTTTCTTCAACTTTCCTTTTGCATACCATTGCGCCATGCGCGCTGAGGTGCCTGTTCCGCAAGGCGATCGGTCAATGGCCTTGTCGCCATAAAATACCGCGTTGCGCGCGGTAGCGGCAGGATCAATGGTTTTGCCCGTCCACAAAATATGGCTGCAGCCATTGATGGTTTTATCGTGCGGATGTACGAACGTATACCGTTCATTGATGCGCTTGCGGAGGTCCCTGCTTAGGCTGATCAGCACTTCTGCTTTGTAATGCTCCATGCCGGGAAAATTGTCCTGCTTATCTACGATAGCATAAAAATTTCCGCCGTATGCAACGTCGATGGTTAACCGCCCTAATACCGGGCTGTCGATGGCAAGGTTTTCTGCATGCAGGTAAGAAAGCACGTTGGACAAGCGCACCGTTTTAACTTTTTTTCCTTTCGTGCTATACGTGGCCAGGATAAGCCCGGCTGGCGTTTCCAATCTTACTTCACCGGGAGTTTGGGGTTGTATCAATCCTTCTTCTAACGCAATGGTGATGGTGCCGATGGTGCCGTGCCCGCACATGGGCAGGCAACCGCTGGTCTCGATAAACAGCACGGCCGCGTCGTTGCGTGGGTCATGCGGCGGATATAAAATGCTTCCGCTCATCATATCGTGGCCACGCGGCTCGAACATCAGGCCGGTGCGTATCCAGTCAAATTCCCGGAGGAAATGCTGCCGTTTTTCGCTCATGGAGTTTCCGTGCAGTACCGGGCCTCCCTCGGCTACCAGCCGTACAGGATTGCCGCAAGTATGGGCGTCTATGCATTTAAAAACCGATCTCATAATGGATAATGCCGAACTTAAACCGCTACTGGATTTTTGGTGAACTCATTATTGATGGTGCGCCAGATGCCAAGTGGATTTGCGTTTTTCAATTCATCGGGCAGCAAAGCATCGGGCCAGTTCTGGTAAGCGACCGGCCGCGCAAAACGTTTGATGCCATCTGCGCCCACCGAGGTAAAGCGGCTGTCGGTAGTGGCGGGAAACGGCCCTCCATGCTGCATGGCCAGGCATACTTCCACTCCGGTGGGAACACCGTTGAAGATGAACCGGCCGCAAATGTTTTTGACAGCATCTACCAATTCTGTGTTTTCGTGAATGTCCGCCTCGGTGGCCATTAGCGTTGCGGTCAATTGTCCTTCGATATTTTTTGCAACGTCGATCATTTCCGGCATGTCTGCACAACGGATCACGATGGAATAAGGCCCGAACACTTCCTGGTGCAACACCGGGTTATTGAGAAAGGCTTTTCCGGTCGCGGAGGCCAGTGTAGGCGCTCCCTGCTCCTGCGTTGCGGGCTTTTCTGCTACCGCAATGGTATCTACATCCTGCTGTGCCAGGGCCGATCTTCTTTTCTCGGTGAAATTTTTTGCAATGCCATCATGCAGCATGGCGCCTGGCGATGCTTGTTTGATCTCGTTGCCTAATAATTGAATGAACTGTTGCAATGTTTCGCCCTCGATGCCGATGATAAGGCCGGGATTGGTACAAAATTGTCCCACGCCCAGCGTAATGGACGAAGCATACATTTTAGCAATGGCTTCCGGCGATTCCTTTAACTTTTGCGGCAGCAAAAACACGGGATTGATGCTGCTCATTTCCGCGAACACTGGTATCGGATCCTTTCTTTTATTGGCCAGGTCGAACAATGCTTTGCCGCCGCTGAAGGACCCGGTGAATCCTACCGCTTTTACCAGCGGGTGCGATACCAGGTCTTCTCCCGCCCTGAAATCACTGCCATGTATATGCGTAAATATGCCATTGGGCATTTTCAATTTTTCCGCTGCGCCGGATATACAGGCTGCTACCAGTTCCGAAGTTTGCGCATGTGCGGGATGGGCTTTCACGATCACGGGACACCCGGCGGCAAGGGCGCAAGCCGTGTCGCCGCCCGCGGTGGAATAGGCAAATGGGAAATTGCTTGCCCCGAAAACCACCACCGGTCCCAATGGCTCCAGCATTTTTCGCAAATCAGGTTTCGGCGGGTTTTTATCTGGTACAGCGGTATCGATCCTTGCCTCCAGCCAATTGCCGGTTTCGCAGGCTTCGGCATAGCTGGTGAGCTGGAAAATGGTCCTTGCCCTTTCCGAACGAAGCCTCGCCTCCGTGAGGTGTGATTCCTCCATGGCGATCTTTATCAATGCATCGCCCGCGGCCTCCAGTTCTGTTGCAATGGCCCGCATAAAAACGGCGCGCTCACGCAACGTGCATTTGCGGTAAATATGAAATGCAAGCCATGCCTGCTGCACTGCTTTGTCGATGTCTGCGGTTGTTGCATTGGAGAATTGCATGAAAAATATTTTAGCAGCGTTGTTTACGCGAGGGTCGTCTTTTTTTTCTTGTATGCCGGCAGCGCGGGACGGTTTGCAATGCCATCGTCGATGATCTTTAATATGCGTTCCCTTTCTTCGCCCGCCAGCGGCAGCCGCGGGGCACGCACGTGCTCTGTTCCGAGGCCGGTCATTTTTTCGGCCAGCTTAATGTATTGCACCAATTTTGGATGAATGTCCAGTTCAAGCAGCGGCATGAACCAACGGTAAATAGCGGCGGCTTCTTCTATCCGGCCTGATTTCACCAGTTCGTAAATTGCTACGGTTTCGCGGGGGAATGCGTCTACCAGTCCCGCCACCCATCCGTCTGCGCCCATGCACAATTCTTCCATGGCCAGCGTATCTACCCCGCACAATATTTTAAACCTGTCTCCAAACCGGTTGATCATTCGCGTTACATTCGTTACATCACGGGTGGATTCCTTTACCGCGCCAATATTGGCGACTGGCGCCAACTCTTCGAACATGTCGAGCGTTACTTCCACTTTATAATCCACGGGATTGTTGTAGATCATGATGGGCAGGTCTGTGCTGCCGGCAATATCTTTAAAATATTGTACGGTCTCGCGGTGGTCGCTTTTGTAGCGCATGGGCGGCAGCAACATCAGTCCTGCTGCTCCCCATTTGGCCGCAAGCTCCGCCTGGTGAATGGCCTCGCGGGTAGAGCCCTCGGCAATATTGAGTACTACCGGAACCAGTCCCATGGTTTTTTGCACCGCGGCGGTAACCAGTTGTTGTTTCTCGGCAGTGGTAAGCACGCTGGCTTCGCCCAGGGTGCCGCCTAAGATAATGCCGTTAACGCCCGCTTCGAGTTGTGCGTCCAGGTTGGTTTCAAACATTGGTATGTCCAGCTGGTCGTTTGCTGTAAACTTAGTGGTGAGCGCAGGGAAAACGCCCTTCCATTCAAATTGCATGCGATAGGTTTTTGAACGACTAAGTTAGGGTATAACCTGTCCTATCCACGTAAAAAAATAAGTGGGGATGGTCTTTAAATGCAGGGCGCTGGCATCGGGTGTTGCGCCCGGTTCAATATGTGTGGCTATCACCATTTTAGGAGCTATGGACGATATAATGCGCCTGCCGTCCTCGCTGTGCAAAAACCAGATGGGAACAACGGCAACATCGGGCGCAAGATCATTGAACCGCGCAAAGGCATCGGCGGTTTCTGTTTCCGCATCGCCTATATGCAATACGGTGTTGCCATTCATTGTTATCACATATGCAATATTCTGAACGCTTGCATGGCGGCCGCGGTAACCGGTGTGCGGGATGTTGAACGAGCTGATAGTAACGTCCAGCGCCACATCGCGCAATATCACGCCGTTTCGGTCCCATGCATTGACGATGGCAGGATTTTTCGGCAACAGCGAATCAAGTATTTGCCGGCTGCCCGCCACTTTGTTTGCAGGAGACACCTGCAGGAAACGCCGTGACAGCATAGAGCTGAAGTGATCGCGGTGGTGATGCGTAAACAATGCATACCGCAAATTGTTATACACGCCTTGCTGTTGCATGATCGCTTCCACTACCGAATCAGGAGGAGGGAGATATGCTTCGCGATAAAAAGTATGCAAACCATCTACGATCACAGCGGCCTTGTCGCTGCTGATAAGCACTCCCATGTTCCCGGTATACCTTAGCGTAATATTGAGATTGGCAGGACGATTGACGATATCAGCCTGCGTGTTCGCGGGCGTGTTAGAGCAAGAAACAGATAGCCACGCGACAACAAGAACAGTGTGTATGAACGAAGCCAGCGGCATGCAACTAAGATACGCGTTTAACAAGGGCCGGCTTCGCCATTCATCATTTATATCAGGGCCATAAATGTCCCTCATCGAAAATGAATTCGTTGTCGGTCATAGGCGCCGGGCCCGTAGTAGGTGGAAAATAGATTTTATACAAATCAGCATTGGCCATTGCATCCATATAATCGATAATATCCCCCGGGCCTGGATTGGGCACTCCCATTTTCACCATGGTAGGAATAAGATAAAAGCCTATCCGGGGCTTGGGGGCCCCTTCAAACTGGGGCTTGCACATCATTGGGTAAATGCCTACTTTCCATTCATACCCCGCTTTTGGCGGATGCGTTGTAACAAAAGCATTGAACTTGGTAGTGATGTAATGCTGGAACTCGGGAGTATCGTGCAAAATGCCGCGAACCTTTGCCGAAGGATGCCTTGACATGGCCAGGTAGGCTCCCCTGTCACGGTAACCTTTCATGTTAGGGTGCGCAATGGTGGTATCAACTATCCTCGACCTGAATTTGGGCTGCAATTTGCTATCGTCGAAGGCTGCGGGCTGCGAAAAAAGATACAATACGGCTGTCGCGATCAAAAGAAAAGAAAGTATCAGGATAATGGTTCTTTGCCGCCTGATAATACTAGTGTAGTCAGGTTTTTTTTCCTGGATTTGTTCGGTCATGGTTAAGGGTTTTAAAAAATTAAGGCAGAAGATACATTAACTGGGGCAGATTATACCGCGGAAATAATTTGTATTCGCTTTGCAGTGTACAGCTAATAAGAGGTAACTTCATTTTGTTTGAACCACCTTTATATGACCGATACCGAACTCCTTGACAGGTGCCGCGAATTGATCAGGCAACAGCTCGGCTGGCCACCCGTGCGTGAATGGAACAGCGCATCATTTTCTGAATTAAGCCAAAAAATATTGGAAGCCACCAATGTAGGATTAAGCACCACCACCTTAAAAAATGCTTTGGAAACTGCCGATGCGCCCAGCCCATTTACCTTGAACACACTGGCCATGTACCTCGGGTATGAGAACTGGGAGAACTTCAGGACGCGGCAAACAACGATGTTTACCCCACTTTCTGCACTGATGCCACCACAACGTGGGAAGTTAGTAACCTACACGTCATTCTTTGCAGGAGTAATATTGTTGGGATTGCTGGTGCTGGGCGGATTTGTTTTCATGAAAGGTTGCGCGCCTTAAACTGTATACACCTGCATCAGGATCTCCGTATGTATCTCACCGTTTTCAAACGTGCTGACCTGGTAGCCTGCAGCCGATTTTAATTGCACCTGGTGCTCCCTTATATAAGCAAACATCGCGTTGTACCCATTCATAATAGTTTTAAAGGGATCGCCTATGACCTTCACCTGCAAAAATCCTCCCTCCAGCTCAAATTTTTCCAGCGAAGATCTTTCGACAGCCGCGCCGGGAACAGGGAACACTGCGTGAAAACTTCTTAGTTCATCCGGCGATTTTTCGCCGGGGTTATCGTAATAAATGCCCAGGACCTTGTAAGGGATAAAATCGATGTTTTCGCTTTTGAGAATGTTTTGGACTTCGATAATAAATTGCTGCGTCCGCGAATAATCGCCGGTGAAATGCTTGCCTAATACAACAATGGGTTCTTTGATGTTGATGGGAGTGACCGGGGAGGTGTTCATGTTACAAGTTTTACGCGGCGAATATACTACCTCGTCCTCACCCCACCGACCAATAATCCTTGCGCGGCAAACTGCGGCAGCATAATATCATCATGACTCACCAACACGGTAACACGTTCCTTCGTCATCAATTCATTGATCCATGCTATCTGCTTGCGAACGGCGTCCGCATCCTCTCCCACTCTATCGCGTTCGCCGGAAGGCTTTTGTTTTTTCTCTGCAATGCCTTTATAGCTCCAGGTGATATCGCCGGTAAATAAAAATTCCTGGCCATTCTGCAACCTGGTATAGATCATGATCTCGCCGCGGGTATGGCCTGGCGCTTTGATGATGACCACGCCCGGCGCCACCGGCAAAATGCTTTCTACGTCTACCACCATGTATTGGCGGCTTTTTTCTTCAGTGAGCGCTATTTCCGGCATCTGTGGTTTTTCTATGAGCGAGTTTACCTGTTGGCGGGTGAGGATGGTCTTGCGGGGGACCGAGCCGGTTGCAGCCGTCCTGATAACACCTGCAACATGGTCTCCATGTTCGTGTGTGACCAATATGAGCTTTGCGTTTTCAACGGCCCTGCGTATGCTGTCGGCCTTTGCATCGTCGAATGGTTGCGGGCCCTGCTTCTCGAAAAATTTGTGTACGGCCCTGTCCATGCCGGCGTCAACCATTATCCAACCGTCGGGATACATTACCTGGAATGCGGTCCTGGCCATTTTGCAGGCATCATCGCTTCCGCCTTCCACTACCTCGCTCCATTTGCGCACGCTTTCCGCATACTTCAAATAACCTATAGCAGTAGGCGCAGATCCGGGAATGGCGCTGGCCGCGGCACGCACGCGCTGTAATAGTTCTGCGTTGTATGCAATAGGCTTTTCGTTGGAGGACGGGGTTGAGCACGACAGCATGGCCGCAATCAGCAAACAACACATCCATGTGCAGGGATTAGAAATTTTTACCATACTAAGCATTTCCCTGTAAGCTATGCAATTTTCATGCTCGCGGGCTTCCGTGGTTGTACAACAAGGATTACATTTGCAGTAACAAAATTCTTATAACCATGGGATTACCGGTAAACGATAAAAATAAAGGCAAAAAAGGAAAGAAAGGCCAGGCCAATGCACAGGGCTCCAAGTTTATAAGCAAACCCACTACCAAGACTTCGTCCACGCAAAGGCCACATAAAGCAGGCGGAACAAGAGGAAGCTAAGGATTGCGGACTATGGATTTCCGCTATTGATTAGATGCGGGGAATTTATAGTCTTCCATCGCAACCGGCATTCCGAACCTCAAGGTATTACCATCGGGATCATTTACGTAAAACTCCCGCATCCCCCAGGTCTGGTTGATAGGGCCCCGGTGTACAGGTGAATCTGCTTTTACCACGGGGTTCAAGCCTCTTGCCAGGTATTTGCCCCAGAGGCGGTCGATGTCATGCACCCTTATATTGACGGGATTGCCGAATATGCCATCGCAAATCGATAGCTGCAGTTCGGCATTGCCGTTAATGATGGTCACTACCGGGTCGTCGGGGCCCGATCCTGGATACTTTACCTGGAAGTCGAGTATGTGGGTATAGAACTGCAACGAGCTCCGCATGTTGCTGCAACGTATGATGGGAATGGCTTTCATAATTTATTTTCTACACGTACTTCAACCATTTTTTCTCCGGGTGCGCAAACTTGTACCGCATATACCAGTTGCATAAAAAGTACAGCAGCGCCACGTCTATTAAAAATACCAGGTATAGCAAAGGCAGGCTCCACCGGTGGTCAGGCATCCACGTATACGGGGCGGTGGAATATATTTTCATGGAACCCTCGATGCCCACGATCATATTTACCAGCAAGGCGCTCAGGTGTATCAGCAGTATGTGCGCCAGGTAATAGAACATCGGCACTTTGCCGAACACGATCAATACTTCTGCAAGCCAACCCCTCGCTTTTTCTGCAAATGGCGTAAGCGCAATCACCGGCCCCAGCGTCATCAAAAGGTACCATTGCGAAGCAGGGTACTTGCGTTGGTTCAACAATTGAAAAATAAAAGGCGCATCGTTGTCTCCCGGGGGCCGCTGCCAAACGGCGATACCTGCGCCTACTAAAAAGATTGCAATGGCGCTCAGTCCTATCCAAAGACAGATCCTGCGGCGCCTTGCCGGCTCCATCGACACGATGGCGCCAAACGCATAACCCGTCATCATTACACCGATCCAGGGCACCAGCACATATAGTATGGTAAATGCGGGCCATGGCTCCGTTCCTGATGAATAAATGAATTCCCAAAAACGTCCAAACCAATCGCGTGATGATTCGGGTAAGAGGGCCGGAACCTTGCTGAAGAACTGCTGCAAAAAAATGATGGCCAATCCCCCAATGCCCAGCGCCATGGGCCTTACCCAAACCAGTGCGGCCATAATGACCATGCACCAGCCGAGCATCCAAATCACGCCCGCCAGCATAAATTGATCAAATGCCAAATTAAACGTCCAGAAAAACCTGATCAGCGTTAGCTCCAGCACCACCAGCAACAATCCCCGCGTAAGCAGGTACCAGCCCAGCTGCGATTTTTTTTCCAGTTTTCGCCCGTACAGGAAACCGCTGGTGCCTGCAAAGAAGACGAATGCCGGCGCGCAAAAATGAGTGACCCAACGGGTAAAGAATATGCCCGCCGTATCGCCGCCCGCAGGCAGGCCCGAATAGACGCGGACATGATCGATGGCCATTAAGACCATCACGGCCCCGCGCAGCAAATCAACAGAACGAATCCGTTGCGTGGAGGCCTGGTGGTTGGCAGTAAGGGTCGTGGAATGCATGCATTTAGATTGGGCCAAGTACAGTTGCAGGTAAAATATATACTATACTTTTCCTGAAAAAATATTTATGATATCCTGCACCAATTCTTACACATCAGGCCTGTATTGCATGAAAAGCCGGACCGGTCAAAATATATTTTAAGAACGCATGGCAGATTGAAATAAATTTATAATACCAAACCAACACCCTTGCGATCACTGTTTAGAAGAAAATACCTGTTCCACCTGTTCTTCTGGATCACGTACACCATTTTTTTGTTGATGGATGCCGACTATTACGTCAAGAAGAAAGGATGGTCGTTCGCGCTCTGGCCGGTATTGATCAATATTACCATCATCGCGCTGCTGACCTATGGCAATATCCTGTTGCTGATGCCACGGCTGTTGCAAAAAAAGAAATATGTATTATACATCCTGGGCGTACTTGGGTTTATTGCGGCTTATATCTACGGCAGGTCGATCAATCAATTGTATTGGGATTCCATAGTATGGCCCGATGAACCAATGGAGATCAGGCACTACATACCGTGGAATGTATTGAACGCCATCTGGCTGCTGCTGATGTCTTCCCTCTTGTATTACTCACTGCAATGGTCCGACCAGCAGGAGAAGGTCAGGAACATCCAGATCAACCAACTGCAAACCGAACTGAAATACCTGCGCAGCCAAATGAACCCGCATTTTCTGTTCAACGGCCTCAATACGATCTACGGTAATATCAATATGAAAGATCAAAAGGCGAGAGACATCCTGCTGCAGTTTTCAGACCTGCTCCGTTACAACCTGTACGAGGCGGACGTGGATTGGGTGAGCATCGAAAAAGAAGCGGAATACCTGCAGAATTATGTGGCGTTGCAAAGAGCGCGCAGCGACAGCAACCTGGAAATTCAGCTCGATATTTCCCTTGAAGATAAAAATGCCAGGATCGCGCCATTGCTATTTATTCCTTTTGTGGAAAATGCTTTTAAGTTCAGCACGCGCGACGACACTACGATCAACTATATCAATATTTCATTAAAGCAAAGCGGCAACCAGGTGGTGTTTGCCTGCAACAATTCATATGACGACAATGGGGCGGCCAATGGCGGCATCGGCTATTCCAACGTAAAGCGCAGGCTGGAGCTGTTGTATAAGGACCGCTATACGCTGTTGATCGATAAGGATGAAAAAAATTATTCTGTACAGTTAACGCTCATTGTATGAAAAAGCTGCGTTGCATTATAGCCGACGATGAACCGGTTGCCCGGAAGATACTGAAAGAATTTATCGAGCAGGTAGCTTTCCTGGAGCTGGTGGGCGAATTCAGGAATGCCATGCGCACCGAAGCCTTCCTGCAAGAGCATGACGCGGATATTTTATTTCTCGATATCAACATGCCGCGCATAACAGGATTGCAATTCCTGAAAAGAAGCAACATAAGGCCTTTAGTTATTCTTACCACAGCCTATCCCGAGTATGCGCTCGAAGGGTATGAGCTGGACGTGATCGATTATTTATTAAAGCCGATAGCCTTCGACCGGTTCCTGAAAGCGGTAAAAAAAGCACAGGATTATGCTGTGCTGAAAGAGCGGAAGGAAGTAGAAGTCTCCAATTCCTTCCTGTTTGTAAAAAGCGAAAAGCGCATTGAGAAGATAGAGCTGGCCGATATACTGTACATCGAAAGCATGGGCAACTATGTAAACATCTTCACCACGCAGAAAAAGATCGTTGCTTACCTCACGTTGAAAGGCATAGAAAGCAGGTTGCCGTCGGAACAGTTCATTAAAGTGCACCAGTCTTTTTTAATTCCGCTGGCGCGCATCGAGTTCATCGAAGGCAATCGCATTCAGTTAAAAGATGCCAGCGTCCCTATCGGAAGAAATTACAGGGACGCTGTTATGAAGCTGGTCGAAGAACGCTTGCTGAAAAGATAAGCTATTGATGAAACTCCGGCATTTGCGATAAATCGAAAGCGCCCTTTCTTAAATTGATGCCATACTCCAGGTATGCTTTCAGGCATGCAAGGAAATTGGCCCATCCCTCGGTATTGCGGCGCAGCCAGTTGATGCCTTCTTCGTCGTTGTTGCGTCCTTTTTCTATGATGGAAACCAGGGTTTCATTGGCGGGCATCGGCTTCAGCGTTATCTCGGTAGTGGTTTCAGTGCCATCAACATCATTCCATGTAAAAGAGATGAATGTAGGTTCTACTTTCAATACCCGGACGGGGAATTCCATATCTAATTCAGGAAACTTCCATACCAGGCTGGTGTTGCTTTCCATGCGGCCGGTGCTTTCGGAAATAAAATAACCC